>Ga0164243_10000061_pt1 | contig 283378 bp, 270 predicted proteins | sample OricompcompostOP_FD_108781 | JGI IMG/M metagenome (GOLD analysis project Ga0164243, IMG submission 108781) | Organic Plus compost microbial communities from Emeryville, California, USA - Original compost - Organic plus compost (OP) | ecosystem: Engineered > Solid waste > Mixed feedstock >... | reverse complement strand
GCGCCGGCCCCGCCTCGCCGGAACGCCTTCCGGTGTATCCGATGCGGGACGGACAAATTGTAGGCATGGGTTTGGAGGACGGGGACGAGAAAGAGGTCAAGTGATTGATAAAACTGAGACGGGGTTCAGCTTTATCCCCAATTGCCGTCGATGTCGGCCATACCCCCCTCTGGTCTGCCGGGCATCTGTCCCTCAAGGGGGAGATCGGAGGGGATCGCCGGCCATCTCCAAACAACGACGCCTGTTGCCTGGCAGACGCCACGCGAGGAAAGCCGGACCGCCCGGCGATAACAGGTTCAGCCGATGAGCCAGGAAAGACCGCCGCCGATGACGATGAAGACGAGGATCAGCAGGACGAAACGCCCCGTGCCGGTGATCGAATCCGTGTCGAAAACCTTGTTCCAGAGCGAATGGCCGTTGGTGTGATCTTCCATCGTGCTCGTCCTTTCGTTTTTCGATCTTCGGCAAGCGGATAGAGGAATGCGGCCTCATGTCAACGGCCGCCGAAACCGGGGCGGCAAGTACGCCGCCCCGGCCGCTTCTCATTCAGCCGCCTCGGCGTAGGCTTCCATCGGCGGGCAGGTGCAGACGAGGTTGCGGTCGCCGTAGACGTTGTCGATGCGGTTGACCGGCGACCAGTATTTGTCGACCCTGAAGGAGCCGGGCGGGAAGCAGGCCTGTTCGCGGCTGTAGGGGCGGTTCCATTCGCCGACCAGGTCTTCCACCGTGTGCGGGGCGTTCTTCAGCGGGTTGTTGAGCTTGTCCATGCGGCCTTCCTCGATCGCACGAGCCTCCTCGCGGATCGCCAGCATGGCATCGCAGAAACGGTCGATCTCGGCCTTGGTCTCGCTCTCGGTCGGTTCGATCATCAGCGTGCCGGCGACCGGCCAGCTCATGGTCGGGGCATGGAAGCCGCAATCGACGAGCCGCTTGGCGATGTCGTCGACGGTGACGCCGGCGGACGCGGCGAGCGGGCGCGTGTCGACGATACATTCATGCGCGACGCGGCCGGCCTCCGATTTGTAAAGCACGTCGTATGCGCCCTTCAGTCTTGCCGCGATATAGTTGGCGTTGAGGATCGCCACCTTGGTCGCCTGGGTCAGGCCTTCGCCGCCCATCATCAGGCAGTAGGACCAGGAGATCGGCAGGATGGACGGCGAGCCGAACGGAGCGGCGGAGACCGCGCCTTCGCGGCCGTCACTCTCCGGATGGCCGGGTAGGTGGGCGGCGAGATGCGCCTTGACGCCGATCGGCCCCATGCCCGGGCCTCCGCCGCCATGCGGGATGCAGAAGGTCTTGTGGAGGTTCAGGTGGGAAACGTCGGAACCGATGTCGCCGGGGCGGGCAAGGCCAACCATGGCGTTCATGTTGGCGCCGTCGAGATAGACCTGGCCGCCATGCTTGTGGGTGATCTCGCAGATCTCCCTCACCGTCTCCTCGAACACGCCGTGCGTCGAGGGATAGGTGACCATGCACGCCGAGAGATTGGCCGCATGCTGCTCCGCCTTGGCTCGGAAATCGTCGAGGTCGATATCGCCGTTCTCCTTCGCCTTGACGGGCACGACCTTCATGCCGGCCATCTGCGCGGAAGCCGGGTTGGTGCCGTGCGCGGAGGTCGGGATGAGGCAGACGTCGCGATGTGTATCGCCGTTGGCGATGTGATAGTTGCGGATGGTGAGCAGGCCTGCATATTCCCCTTGAGCGCCGGAATTCGGCTGCATGGAGAAGGCGTCGTAGCCGGTGATCTGGCAAAGCTTTGCGGAAAGATCGTCGATCATCTCCCTGTAGCCGAGCGCCTGGTCGGCAGGGGCGAAGGGGTGGATGTCGGAAAATTCCGGCCAGGTGATCGGCAGCATCTCCGCGGTCGCATTGAGCTTCATGGTGCAGGAGCCGAGCGGGATCATCGCCCGGTCGAGCGCCAGATCCCGGTCCGAGAGCCGGCGGATATAGCGGGTCATCTCGCTTTCGGCGCGGTTCATGTGGAAGATCGGGTGCGTCATGTAGGCCGACTTGCGCAGGAGCGCGTTCGGCAGGCGGTATTCCGGCTCGAAATCCGAGACCTTGAAATCGCCGCCGAAGGCCCGCCAGACGGCCTCCAGCGTCGCGGGCCTCGTGCGCTCGTCGAGCGACATGCCGATCTTCGTCTCGCCGATCTTCCTGAGGTTGACGCCTTCGGCGACGGCGGCGCGCAGAACGAGGCCCTGCATATGGCCGACCTCGACGGTGATCGTGTCGAAGAACGTGTCGGGCTCGATGCGGTAGCCGAGCTTTTCCAGGCCCTTCGCCATCAGCACGGCCTTCTTGTGGACCTGCTGGGCGATGGCCTTCAGCCCGTCCGGACCGTGGAAGACGCCGTACATGGAAGCCATCACGGCAAGCAGGACCTGGGCGGTGCAGATGTTCGACGTCGCCTTCTCGCGGCGGATATGCTGTTCGCGGGTCTGCAGCGACAGGCGGTAGGCGCGGTTGCCGCGGGCATCGATCGAGACGCCGACGAGGCGGCCGGGCATGGCGCGCTTGTGGGTGTCCTTGACCGCCATGAAGGCCGCGTGCGGGCCGCCGTAACCGACCGGCACGCCGAAGCGCTGCGAGGAGCCGATGGCGATGTCGGCGCCCATCTCGCCGGGGGATTTGAGCAGCGTCAGCGCCAGGAGATCGGCCGCGACGGCGGCAACCGCGCCGGTCTGATGCAGGCGGGCGATGAGGCCGGAGAAGTCGCGCACATGGCCGTGCGTGCCGGGATACTGGAAGATGGCGCCGAAGACGTCGACCGGATCGAGATCGGTCATCGGGTCGCCGACGATGACGGTCCAGCCGAGCGGGGCGGCGCGGGTCTCGATCAGCGCGATGGTCTGGGGATGGCAGGCGCTGTCGACGAAGAAGGCGGCGGCCCTGGACTTTGCCTGGCGCTGGCAGAGCGCCATCGCCTCGGCGGCAGCGGTCGCCTCGTCCAGCAGCGAGGCATTGGCGACGTCGAGGCCGGTGAGGTCGCAGATCATCGTCTGGAAGTTGAGGAGCGCTTCGAGGCGGCCTTGGCTGATCTCCGGCTGGTAGGGCGTATAGGCGGTGTACCAGGCGGGGTTTTCCAGAACGTTGCGCTGGATGACCGGGGGCGTGATCGTGCCGTAATAACCCTGGCCGATCAGCGAGACGAGCGCCTTGTTCCGGTTCGCCGTATCGCGCAGCTTGTCGAGCGCCTCGCGTTCGGTGAGCGCCGGCCCCCAGGCGAGCGGCACCGTCTGGCGGATCGAGGCGGGGACGGTGGCGTCGATCAGCTTGTCGAGCGTGGCATAGCCGACGACCTTCAGCATCTCGGCCATTTCGGACGGCGAAGGGCCGATATGGCGGCGGTTGGCGAAGTCGTAGGGCTGGTAGTCGGTGAAATGGAAATCGGTGCTGTCGGTCATGCGATCAGATCCTTGTAGGCGGCCTCGTCGAGCAGCTTATCGGCATCGGCCGCGTTCTTGAGCTTCAGCCTGAAGAACCAGCCGGCTCCTTGAGGGTCCGAGTTGACGAGGGAAGGATCGTCGACGATCGCCTGGTTGATCTCGGTAACTTCGCCATCGAGCGGACAATAAACGTCGGAGGCGGCCTTGACGCTCTCGACGGTCGCGGCGCCGGCTTCCTTGGCGAGTTCGGCGCCCACCTCCGGCAATTCGACGAAGACGAGGTCGCCGAGCTGCTCGGCGGCATGTGCCGTGATGCCGACGGTCGCCACATCGCCTTCGAGTTTCAGCCATTCGTGTTCGGCGGTGAATTTCAGCATGGTTCTCTCCGGAGGATCTTTTAGCGTTTGTAGGTCGGGGTGATGAAGGGAAGGGCGGCGACGGCGACGGGCAGGTACTTGCCGCGCACCTCCGCGAAAATCTGCGTGCCGGGTGCGGCATATTCCGTGGGCACATAGCCCATGGCGACCGGGCCTTCGACCGTCGGGCCGAAAGTGCCGGAGGTGACTTCGCCGAGCCCGGTCCTGCCTTCGGCATCCGCGTAAAGCCTGGCATGGGCGCGGACAGGCGCCTTGCCTTCCGGCTTCAGGCCGACGCGGCGGCGCGACGTGCCGTTCGCGAGTTCGTCGAGAATGCGGGCAGCGCCCGGAAAACCGCCGGAGCGTTCGCCGCCCGTGCGGCGGGCCTTCTGGACCGCCCATTCGAGCGCGGCTTCGACCGGCGACGTGGTCGTGTCGATATCGTTGCCATAGAGACACAGGCCGGCTTCGAGGCGGAGCGAATCGCGCGCGCCGAGGCCGATCGGCTGACAATCCGGATGTCCAAGCAGGGCCCTCGCGATCTCTTCGGCTTTGCCGGCCGGAACCGAAATCTCGAAACCGTCCTCACCGGAATAGCCGGAGCGGGAGACGATGCAGGCAGCACCGTTGAGCGTCGCGTCGCGCACGTCCATGAACTTCATGGAAGCCGCATCCGGCCAGAGTCCGGCGAGTACGGTTTCGGCGAGCGGGCCCTGAAGGGCAAGCAGAGCACGGTCTTCGAGAAGCGTCACGTCGCAGCCGGAAAGATGCGCCTGCATATGGGCGACGTCGGCCTCCTTGCAGGCCGCGTTGACGACGACGAAGAGATGATCGCCGCGATTGGTGATCATCAGGTCGTCGAGAATGCCGCCGTTTGCGTCGGTGAAGAAGCCATAACGCTGGCGGCCGGGCTTCAGGCCGAGGATATCGACCGGCACGAGGCTTTCGAGTGCGAGGGCTGCGTCTTCACAAGATCCGGTTTTCGCGCGGACGACCAGCTGGCCCATGTGGGAGACGTCGAAGAGGCCGGCGGCGGAGCGGGTCTGCAGGTGCTCCTTCAGCACGCCGGCGGGATATTGGACCGGCATGTCGTAGCCGGCGAAGGGCACCATCCTGGCGCCGAGCGACAGATGAAGGGCGTGAAGCGGGGTTTTCTCGAGAAGGGTCTGATCGTCCAAGGACGCCTCCAGGTCTGGCGCGTGTCCGGCGCCGGCTCAGTGTCAGACGCGTTGCCGCGCCGGTTCATGAGCCCCCTCTGTCCTTTTCGCCTGAGATTGTTATCCCTTCGGCGAGCCTTCCTTATCAGGAAGGCTTCTCTCCAGAGTTCCTGTCGGTGCCCGCTGGTCCTTTTGCCTGAGAGTTTCCGGGGCGGTTGCTCCTTCGGCACCGCATTCAAGCGGCTTCTCCCAGCGAGTCTGGCCGTCATTATCGACCTCGCCCGCCATTTGGCAAGCCCCTCATGTCGCGGAGACCACGATTTTTGTCGCAGCGCAACAAACGCTGTTTGATCTAATGCAAAGAGGCGATAACGACGCAGTGACAAGAGGCGAAGAAAGTGCTTTTGCGCTCGGCGGAGAATTGCGTTATTCCGATGCCATCGGGACAGGCAGGACAATGACGAAGAGGCTTTCGACAGCGGCGAAACTGGTGCGCATCTTCTGCGCCATGCTGCTGTTCGGGCTGGGTTTCGCCCATCAGCCGGTCCAGGCGGCGGCACCGCTCGATGCCTATGGCGAGGCCTATCGGCTGCCCGACGGCACGTTCGCGGACATCTGCTCCGAAGGCGATCACGGTCATGAAATACCGGCGGTCAGGCCGCTTTGCGAAGTCTGTCTGCTTTCGGCCTCGATCATCCTGCCGCCACCGGACGACGAGGCATGGCTTGCCGGCGAACGGGCATCCATCGCCAATCCGCTGCATGAATTTTCCGAGCTGCTCGGCACGACCTCCGTTGCCCGGCCGCAATCCCGCGCCCCGCCGGTTTGGATCTGATCCTTTCGCAAGCTTAGAGATCAATCGCGTTCCCGGCCGACAGGTGAAATCCGAGCCGTCACCGGAAGGGGATATTCCATGAAGACCATCATCAAACTCGCGCTTTCGGGCGCTTTCATTGCCGCGGGCGTTGCCGAGGCGCAGGCACACGTTACCTTCGTCAATTCCAGCGTGCCGGAGGAAAGCACCTCCGTCATTTCGCTGCAGGTGCCGCACGGCTGCGACGGCAAGGCGACGACAGAATTCCAGGTCAAACTGCCGGAAGGCTTCGTTCTTGCCAAGCCGCAGCCGAAGCCCGGCTGGGAGCTGGAGATCATCCAGGGCAACTACGCCAGGACCTATGACGATCACGGCACCAAGGTGACGGCGGGTCCGGTCGAAATCCGCTGGAAGAACGGCAACCTGGCCGACGCCTATTACGACACGTTCAATATCCAGGGCAAGGTCTCCGGCGTTGCGGCGGGCAAGACGCTCGCCTTCCCTGCCATCCAGCTTTGCGGCGCCGACGGCAAGGTCGCCTGGGATCAGGTGGCGGCGGAAGGAACCAATCCGCATTCGCTGAAGAGCCCCGCGCCGGGACTGACCGTCACGGCAAAGGCGGCGGGTGCCCCCGACGAACATGCCGGCATGGACATGAGCGGCATGAACATGGCAGGCATGGATCATTCCGGCGGTGCGAACCAGGTCCATGACGCCGTCGTCAAGGCGGGCGACCTGGAAGTGACCGGCGCCTTCACCAAGGCCATGCTGCCCGGCCAGCCGGTCGGCGGCGGTTATTTCACCGTCAAGAACAACGGCCAGGCCGACGACATGCTGGTTTCGGTTTCCTCTCCGGCGGCCGGTGCGGTCGAGATGCACGAGATGGCCATGCAGGGCGAGGTGATGAAGATGCGCAAGCTGGAAGGCGGCATCGCCATCCCGGCGGGCAAGAGCGTCGAACTGACGCCAGGCGGACTGCATCTGATGTTCATGAAGGTCACGGAGCCCTTCAAGGCGGGCGGCACGGTGCCGGTGACGCTGACCTTCGAAAAGGCCGGCAAGGTCGATCTCGCACTGCCGATCGAGGCGGCGGGGCCGGGCGGCCAGAAGAAAAACTGATGCAAGACCGGGGCCGTTCAACGAGCGGCCCTGATGCTTTCCTAGCGCAGCAGTTTCAGGCTGCCGGTGAGCGGCTCGACCCATTTCGACGGACCGGCAAGACCCGGACCATCGATCGTCTCTTCCGAGAGATCGCGGCGAAGGTGCGCGGTTTTAGGACTTGCTTCGATACAACCTGATCGAGTTGCAGCAACAAATCTTAACAGAAATTAGCGACAAACAGGCGACGACCTCTCATCAAAGGTTTCGGCAATGGAACTGCGACGTTCCCGCGTGATTGCGGCGGCCATCTTCCTGGGCCTCCTCGGTGCGATCGTTCCGATTGCCGCGATGGTCTACATTTCCTGGACGATCACGGTCGAGAAACAGCAGGACAATCTCGAACGCGTGGCCGAGCAGACGATCATGCGCGCCAGCAGAACTTTCGAGGACGCCAAGCTGGCGCTCGGGTCACTTGCCTATCCGCGCCTGCCGCCCTGTTCACCCCAGCATATAGCCCGCATGCGGGTGATCGCCTTCAACACCTCCTCGGTCGCGGAAGTCGGCTATTTCGAGAACGGCCTTTTGAAATGCACGTCCTGGGGTGCAGAAGAAGACAAGGTCGATAGAGCGCCCGTCGATTACGTGACGCCCGACGGACTGGAGGTGGCGAGGCGCGTTCAGCCCGCCGTCAGCATGGGAAATCCGGTCATGGCGCTCTATTACGGCAGCTACGGCGTTCTCATCGATCCGGAACGGTTCGTGGACATCCTCGTGGAGGACGACATCTCGCTGGCGCTTGCAAACGGGCAGGGCCTGCTGATCAGCAAACTCAATGCACCCGATCCGGACCTCGTCGATGAGCTGATGGGCAAGCCGCAGAAGGGAATGACCTCGTCATCGATCTATGCCGTCGCAAACGACAACGGGCTGAGCGCGATCGCGATCGCGCCGCGCTCCAACCTTGCCGGCAAGCTGCGCGAGGAACAGTTCCTGCTGCTGCCGGTCGGCGCCTTCATCGCCATCTTCATCGTCGGGATCGTGGCGTGGCTGTCGAGGAAGAGACTGTCGCCGCTCGGCGAGCTGTCGATCGCCGTGCGCAGGCGCGAGTTCGTCGTCCATTACCAGCCGATCGTCGAACTGAAGACCGGAGCATGCATCGGCGCGGAGGCGCTGGTGCGCTGGCGGCGGCCGGACGGGTCGCTGGTCAGACCCGACCTTTTCATTCCGCTTGCGGAAGAAAGCGGGCTCATCATGCCGATCACCGATCAGGTGATCGACGCGATCCTCGCCGAACTCGGTCCGCTGCTCAGGATGGAGCGTTCGCTGCACATCGCCGTCAATCTTTCCGCGTCAGATGTCATTTCCGGGCGCATTCTCGATGTTCTCCGGGACAGGCTTGCCGGAACCGAGATCGAAGCGGAGCAGATCTGGCTGGAAGCCACCGAGCGGGGCTTCATCGACATCGATGCGGCGCGCACGACCCTGGCTCGCGCCCGGGAGCGAGGCCACATGGTGGCGATAGACGATTTCGGCACCGGCTATTCCAGCCTGCAATATCTGCAGGGCCTGCCGATGGATGCGCTGAAGATCGACAAGTCCTTCATCGATACGATCGGCCGCAACAGCGCGACGAGTTCGGTAACGTCCCATATCATCGAGATGGCCAAGACGCTCGACCTGCAGATCGTCGCCGAAGGCGTCGAAACGGAAGAGCAGGCGGACTATCTGAAGGTACACGACGTGAATTTCGGCCAAGGCTGGCTGTTCTCCAAACCGCTGCCGGCTCAAGATTTCATCCTCTACTATCGCGATGCAAAAGCCCGTCATGGAAACGGGCGGGGCAACATCCGGGTCGTAGCGGCCTGACAGCGATGGATTTCAGTCTTCGAGATCACGATAGGCGGCCTGGGCCTGATCGAACGTCGCCTGCTGGCGCGGCTGCTGGCCGGCGCCCAGAAGGTCCAGCGAGACCGTGGCGGCGGGAGACATGAGGCCGACGTCACCCGGCTCGGCGGCATTTTCGGCGCGGCGTGCATTGCGGTCCGCATCGGCCTTGACGTCGGCGGCATGATCCTTGGCCGAGATGCGCCGGCCGGGCTTCAAGGCCTCGATCGCCACGGCGGCGGTGTTCGCCGATATGCTGACCACTAATGTCATGTCGCCTGTCGCTGTTTCTTTTCCGAATACCAAGTATGTAGGCGAACCCGATTTGTTCCCCTTTAAACAAAATCGCGGCATTTTATCGATTTGACGATTCTCCTGGACGTATTAGACAGTCCCCATGATCAACATGCTTCTTGTCGCCATCGGCGGGGCGATCGGCTCCGTTTTCCGCTATCTCGTCGGTGTCTGGGCACTCCGCCAATTCGGTCCGGCCTTTCCCTGGGGGACGCTCACGGTCAATGTGGTCGGTTCGTTTGCCATCGGCTTTCTGGCCGAGCTGATCGTGCGGCGGTTCGACGCCTCGCCGGAAATGCGGCTGTTGCTGATCACCGGCATCCTCGGTGGTTTCACCACGTTCTCCGCCTTTTCGCTGGATGTGATCTCGCTGTTCGAAAGGGGAGCGGGCGGCGCGGGCGTGACCTATCTCGTCGCCAGCGTGGCGATCTCGCTTGGCGCCGTCTCCGCCGGGCTGGCGCTCGGGCGGGCAATGCTCTAAAGGCAAAGCGAAAATATCCGATCAGAAAGAGACTTGATGGCAGGCATCGAGCATATCCGCGTCGAGGCGGACGAGGCAGGCATGCGCCTCGACCGCTGGTTCAAGGTCCATTACCCCGGACTTGGCTTCGGCGCGCTGCAGAAACTCTTGCGTTCCGGCCAGGTGCGCGTCGATGGCGGCCGGGTGAAATCCGATACCCGGGTACAGCCCGGGCAGATGGTGCGCATCCCGCCGATGGAGACGGATGCGAAGAAGACCGGCCCGATCGCTTCCAGGGAACTGAAGCATTCCGGCGACGCGGAGCTTCTGGCGCGCATGCTGCTGCATGAGGACGACAAGGTCTTCGTGCTGAACAAGCCGGCCGGCCTTGCGGTGCAGGGTGGTTCCGGCGTTTCCCGCCATATCGACAAGATGCTCGACGCCTGGGTGAACGCGAAAGGCGAGAAGCCGCGGCTCGTGCACCGGCTCGACCGGGATACGTCCGGCGTGCTCGTCATCGCCCGTACCCGCGGTGCCGCGCAGAAGCTGACCGCCGCCTTCCGCGAACGCGACACCAAGAAGACCTATTGGTCGCTGGTCAAGGGCGTGCCGCGCAAACACGAGGACAAGATCTCCACCTGGCTCGTCAAGGAGCAGACGCCGGACGGCGACCGGATGCGGATCGCCAAGCACGGCGAGGAGGGCGCCGATCATGCGGTCTCTTATTACCGTGTGCTGGAGACGGCAGCCCAGAGCCTCGCCTGGCTGGAGATGGAGCCCTATACCGGCCGCACCCACCAGCTGCGCGTCCATGCGCTGCACATCGGTCATCCGATCATCGGCGACCCGAAATATTTCATCGACGATCCCAACTGGGATTTTCCGGGCGGCATCCAGAAGCGGCTGCATCTGCACGCCCGGCATATCGATATTCCGCATCCCTCCGGCGGGCGCCTGAAGGTCACCGCACCTTTGCCGCCGCATATGGTGCAGAGCTGGAACCTGCTCGGCTTCGATATGGAAAACGGCCTGAGGGATGACGACGAATGAAATTGGTCTTGTTCGATTGCGACGGCACACTGGTCGACAGCGCCGGCCTTATTCACGAAACCATGCGCCGGACCTTTGCACAGTTTGCCAAGCCCGAGCCGATGTTCGCCGACACCAAGTCGATTATCGGCCTGACGCTCGACATTGCGATCGCCCGCATGCAAGGCAAGGAGCATGCGGATGAAGAGGACGTCGAGATGATGGCTTATTACAAGTCGCTGTTTGCCGTCGTCCGCAAGGATCTCGATTTCAAGGAACCGCTGTTTCCCGGTATCCGCGAGCTGATCGACGAAATCGGCCCGCGCGACAATCTCCTGATCGGCGCGGTGACCGGCAAGTCGCGGCGCGGCCTCAATCTGGTGATGGAAACGCACGGTTTCGACAGGTATTTCGTCGTCGGACGCACCGCCGACGACTGCCCCTCCAAGCCACATCCGGCCATGGTGACGGAATGCTGCGGCGAGACGGGCATGGAGCCCGCCGACACCCTTGTCATCGGCGATGCCATTTACGATATGCAGATGGCAAAGGCCGCCGGCGCCAAAGCCGTCGGCGTTTCCTGGGGTTATGCCTCGGTGGACGAATTGAAGAAGGCGGGAGCCGACGCCGTCGTCCATCATCCGAGCGAGATTCTCGCGCATATCGGCTGAGGTTTTCCATGCACGAGATTTTTCCCGATCCTTCCGAAGCGATGAGCCATGCCGATCCGACGCGGCGGGCGCAGATCCAGATGCAGAAGCCGTTGCCGAAACGCTTCTACAAGGAAGTGTCCGTCGCGGAAGGCGAGGGCGGTCACGCCATCCATCTCGACGGACGGCCGGTAAAGACACCCGCCAAGAACCGGCTTGTCGCGCCGAATGCAAGGCTCGCCGAGCTGCTGCACGACGAATGGGCCAATCAGGTTGAGGTCATCGATCCGCGCACCATGCCGGTGACGCGTCTCGTCAACACCGCGATCGACGGCATCGCGGCCGACAGCCAAGCCGTGTTCGAGGACATCCTGCGCTTCGCGGCAAGCGACATGCTCTGCTACCGCGCCGACGGACCGGACAATCTCGTCGCCCGGCAGAACGAGCAATGGGACCCGGTCATCGACTGGGCGGCGCACGAACTTGGCGCGCGCTTCATCCTGATCGAGGGCGTCATGCCGCAGGAACAGCCGAAGGAGGCAATCGCCGCCTTCGCCGTGACACTCGGAAAATACGACTCGCCGATCGAACTTGCCGCGCTGCATACGGTGACGTCGCTGACCGGTTCGGCGATCCTGGCGCTCGCGTTCGCCGAAGGCAAGATCACGGCGGATGAAGCCTGGGCACTTGCGCATCTCGACGAGGACTGGACCAACGAGCATTGGGGCACGGATGCGGAAGCCGAACACCGCCGCGCCAAAAGGCTCGAGGAAATGCAGGCGGCAACGGCAGTTTTTCTTGCATTGCACGCTCCGGCTTAAGGCTTCCCTAACCCTCACCGGCACAACATCGCGACGCACCGTTTCCCGGGTTTCTCGATGGTCCGCCGCGTCTTTCGTCTTGCTTTCATCCTGCTCGCAGCCTTGCCGCTGACGGCGTTCCGCATGCCGGATGCAAACGAGACGCGCGAAAAACTGCTCTATGACGTGCGCGGCGCCTTCGTCACCGCGCGGCCCGACGTGCCGAAGGAACTGGTGATCGCCACCGACATGCTGGTCGACGAGGCGATCCGGGCGACCGTCCGGTCCACGATGCTGCCGCGGACGATCATCGCCGTGCGCATCGACAAGGCATCGCATATGCCGTTCCTGATCGGCAGCCGGCACGAGGCAACGGTGACGGTTCAGGCAATCTCGGTTTCGAGCGGCGAGCCGATCGCGGAAGGAACATTCAAGACGTCGATCTTCCTGCTCAACGGGCAGGAGGCAGACCGGGAACTTGCCGGGCGGATCGCCGACCGTATCGCCGGCGAATTCCGGCTCGACGGCCAGCACCGGCCGGCGATCGCGAATGCACTCTTCGATCATATCGAGCCTTGAAGAAGACGCCGCCTTTATCAATCGACTGTGATCCCGCATCAGGACGAGTTGACTTTCATGGAGGCGCCTGGAGCGATAACGCTCCAATATCAGTAATGTGATCAACGGAGAGTGCAGATGAATCTTGAACGTTTGGGCGACTACCGGCCGCAGGCGCTTGCTGTCTTGAGAATCGTCACCGGGCTGCTTTTTCTGGAGCACGGGACGATGAAGCTGTTCGGTTTTCCCGCCGGGCAAGGCGGAGATTCCCTGCCGCCGCTTCTCCTCGTCGCATCACTTCTGGAAGTGGTGGGCGGGCTTCTCATCACGGTTGGATTTCTCACACGGCCGGTCGCTTTCATCCTCTGCGGTGAAATGGCGGTCGCTTATTTCATGGCGCATGCGCCGAGAGGTTTCTACCCGGCGCTCAACAGTGGCGAGGCAGCCATCCTGTTCTGCTTCATATTCCTCTACCTGTTCTTCGCAGGCGCCGGCGCCTGGTCGGTGGACTCCCGCAGCAAGTCGTGACGGGCGGATGCTCGCGGGAGAGAACTTCCGCGGGCCTTCCCGCTGCGTTGCAAGGTGGCCGGGCATTTATCCCAGCCGTTCCGCATGCCAGCGGAGATGGTCGTCCATGAAGGTCGAGATGAAGTAGTAGGAATGGTCGTAGCGCTCGTGCAGGCGGAGCGTCAGACCGATATCCGTTCCCTTGACCGCCTCCTCGAACAGCCAGGGACGCAGGCCGTTCTCCAGAAAGCCGTCCGCCTTGCCCTGGTCGATCAGGAATTCCGGGAAGCGGGCGCCGTCCTCCACCAGCGCACAGGCGTCGTATCGGCGCCATGCGGCTTTGTCCGAACCCAGATATTTCTCGAAGGCGGGCGCCGACCAATCGGCTGTCGAGGGCTCGACGATCGGCGCGAAGGCGGAGCAGCTCCTGAAGCGGTCCGGGTGCTTCAGCGCGATCGTCATGGCGCCGTGGCCGCCCATGGAATGGCCGAAAATGCCCTGGCGGCCCATGTCCATGCGAAAATGCTGGCTGACGAATTTCGGCAGCTCTTCCGTGACATAGGTGTACATGCGGTAGTTTTCGGCCCAGGGCTCCTCGGTGGCATCGAGATAGAAGCCGGCGCCCTTGCCCATCTGCCAGTTGGTGAGTTCGTCCGGCACGTCATTGCCGCGCGGGCTCACATCCGGGCAGACGACGATGAGGCCGAGTTCGGCGGCAAGCCGGCGGTATTCGCCCTTCTCCATCACATTCGCATGGGTGCAGGTCAGTCCCGAGAGATACCAGAGGACCGGGCAGGGTTCATGAACGGCTTTGGGCGGTACGAAGACCGCAAAGGTCATCTCGCATTTGCAAGCCTCCGAATCATGCATGAACACGCCTTGCATGCCGCCGAAGGCGGTGTTCTGGGACAGGACTTTCATATGGAGATCTCCTGAAGGCTCAGCCGGCGAGCGAGACCACGGCATTGACCGCGGCAGCCACGAGCACGGTGTTGAAGAAGAACGATATGACCGCATGCACGAGATTGATCCTGCGCATATCGGTGGTGGTGACGGCGGTATCGGATGTCTGGGCGGTCATGCCGATGACGAAGGAAAAATAGAGGAAGTCGTAGGCGCCGGGCTCGTCCGTCTCGGGAAAATCCAGGCCGCCGCGCTTCGTCTCGTTTTCCTGCCGCTGCTCGTCCGGCCGCCAGTAGAGATGCGCGTAATGAAGCGCGAACATGGTGTGGATGGTCAGCCATCCGAGAACCACGGAGGCGAAGGCCAGCGAGACGCTGACGAAGCCGGCGGGCTGATCGCGGTTCAAAGCTTCGAAGAGCGAGATCACGGCGACAACGACGGCGAACAGCGTCACGGCGAAGATGACCGGCGCCGGCTCGTCGGTGTTCTGGCCTTTCTGGCGCAGCGTCGGGCCGTCGAGCTTCGGAATGCGTACGGCCATCATGCCGAGATAGATCAGGAAAAAGACGATCGCGGCGATCCCCGGGGCAAGGTACGGCGCGTAGAGCAGGAGGAAAGGCAGGCAGACGAGCGATAGGACGGCGCCGATGAAGAAGGGGCCATGCCGGTGATGCTTCAATCTGTGCCAGGGGCTCGGCATGATCGGTTCCGCTCTCTCACGCACCTGATCTGGCGCGGCGGCAGAGCCTGTCCAGAACTTCAAGGAATTTCGAGCGGTCTTTGGGAGAGAAAGCGGCGTTATAGCCCTTGCTCTCGCCGGTTTCGCGCAGATGCGCGCCGAGATCACGCATGGCGGTCGCCATGCCGATATTGGTCTCGTCGAATATCCGCCCGGTGGGCCCCGTCACCAGCGCCCCCTTCGTGACACAACGGCCGGCCAGCGGCACGTCGGCGGTGACGACGATATCGCCCGGGCCGGCATGATCGGCGATCCAGTCATCGGCTGCGTCGAAGGCGCCGGACACGATGACGTTATGCACCATCGGATCGCGGGACGGGCGAAGGCCGGAATTGGCGACGAAGGTCACCTCAAGGCCGTGGCGCTCCGCGACCTTCACGATTTCCGGCTTCACCGGGCAGGCATCGGCATCGACGTAAATCAATAAATCACCACACTCCGGATGCTTTCGCCGCCATGCATCAGCTCAAAACCCTTGTTGATGTCTTCGAGCGGCATGGTGTGGGTGATCATCGGGTCGATCTCGATCTTGCCCTCCATGTACCAGTCGACGATCTTCGGCACGTCGGTACGGCCGCGGGCGCCGCCGAAGGCCGTACCCATCCAGGTGCGGCCGGTGACGAGCTGGAACGGACGCGTGGAGATTTCCTGGCCGGCGCCTGCGACCCCGATGACGACCGACTTGCCCCAGCCGCGATGGGACGATTCCAGCGCCTGGCGCATGACCTTCGTGTTGCCGGTGCAGTCGAAGGTGTAATCGGCGCCGCCGATCTGGTCGGCGCCGCGCTTCGTCATGTTGACGAGATAGGGCACGATATCGTCGCCCACTTCCTTCGGGTTGACGAAATGGGTCATGCCGAATCGTTCGCCCCAGGCCTTCTTGTCGTTGTTCAAATCGACGCCGATGATCATGTCGGCGCCGGCGAGCCGCAGCCCCTGAATGACATTGAGGCCGATGCCGCCGAGGCCGAAGACGATGGCGGTCGAGCCGATCTCCACCTTGGCGGTGTTGATGACGGCGCCGATGCCGGTCGTGACGCCGCAGCCGATATAGCAGACCTTGTCGAAAGGCGCGTCGGGATTGATCCTGGCGACGGCGATCTCCGGCAGGACCGTGTAGTTGGCGAAGGTCGAGCAGCCCATGTAATGGTGGATCCTGTCCTTGCCGATCGAGAAGCGCGACGTGCCGTCCGGCATCAGGCCCTGTCCCTGGGTCGAGCGGATCGCCGTGCAGAGGTTGGTCTTGCGGCTGAGGCAGGAGGGGCATTCGCGGCATTCCGGCGTGTAGAGCGGAATGACATGGTCGCCCTTCTTCACCGAGGTGACGCCCGGTCCGACATCGACGACGATGCCGGCACCCTCGTGGCCGAGGATGGCCGGAAAGAGGCCTTCCGGATCGGCGCCCGAGAGGGTGAAGTCGTCCGTGTGGCAGATGCCGGTGGCCTTGATCTCGATCAGCACCTCGCCGGCCTTCGGGCCTTCGAGCTGCACGGTCATCACTTCGAGCGGTTTTCCAGCCTGAACGGCGACGGCGGCACGGACATCCATCCTGTTTCTCCCTTGGTCTTTCGAATCCGGCCGGACTTTGGCACGGGGAGGCATGGCGGCTCAAGCCGGAACCGGTCTTCGCAGGTCGCAAAGAGGCCAGGGCAGCTTACGGCTCGATCAACGGAACGTGCGGCGAGGCGCTTTTCGGCATGAGGCCGGTCAGGCGCGGGTCATCCATGACCTCGACAAGGAAGGCATAGGGCCGGAAGCCGGAGCGCTGGTAGAATTGCACCGCGGCAGGGTGATCGAACGTGCAGGTATGCACCCAGAAGCGGCCGATCGGCCGGGACCAAGCGAGCCCGATCGCGTTCTCCATCAGGAAGCGTCCGGCGCCCTTGCCGATCGCATCGGCCACCAGACCGAAGAAGACGAGTTCGCATTCGCCCTCCTGCCGGAAATCAAGCTCCAGAAGGCCGATGGGTTGGCCACCGTCCTTCAGCACATAGATCTCGGTCAGGGGATCGCTCAGGATGGCGGAAAGCTGGTCATCCGCCATGACGAGCCGCGAGACCCACATCCAGTCCTCGCCGACCGCGCGGAAAAGCGTCCGATACTCCTCGACGGCTGGGGACAGCCAGCGCTCCACCGAAAGCGAGGCATCGGCTGCGGTCGCGGCTCTTGCAGGTGGCCGCGCAAACATTTCGAGCCTTGTCTCGACATTGGCGAGCTTGCCGGGTGGGACGGCGGAATAGCCTGAAGAGAGAAGAGGTGTCTCGGTTTTCATACGGTTCTTGGAGCCGGTTCCGTCGGCAATGTCAACCAAGGGTGACCCATCCAAGGAAACCGTTAAACCGCTTCGACCTGTTTCGACTTGAGACGTTCGCGCCAGATGATGAAAAGGCCGGAAGCGACGATGATGACGATCCCCAGCCATTTGGAGGCCGTCGGGAAATCGCCGAAGAGTGCATAGCCGAGAACGGTCGCCGAGATGATCTCGAAATACTGGAAAGGTGCGAGCAGCGAGAGCGGCGCCAGCCGGAAGGCGCGGACGACCAGAAGATGCATATAGCCGGAGATCGAGCCGAGCACGATCAGCAGGAAGAGCCCGAGCCAGGACGAGGGAAGCGACGGCGCAAAATCGGTGCCGCCGAGATCATTGCCGAAACTCAGCACCGCCCCCATGAAAAGCGTGCCGCCGAGGCCTGCCATGACCTGCATGACGAGCGGCGAATCGGCCTCGCCGATCGCCCGGTTCAAAAAGAGATAGAGCGTATAGAGGAAGGCGCAGACGACCGGCAGCAGCGCTGTCCAGCCGAAGATCGCATAGCTCGGCTGGATGACGATCATCGCGCCGCCGAAACCGATGACGATCGCCAGCCAACGCCGCCATCCGACCTTATCGCCGAGAAAGATCGCCGACATCATGGTCAGCATGAAAGGCTCGACGAAATAGATCGCGAAGACGTCGGCAAGCGGCATGTACTTGACCGCCACGAAGAACATCAGGCTCGCGGCCGCATGCAGTGCGCCACGAAGCAGGTTCATCCATGGGCGTTTCACCCTGAAGGCGGCCGGCCCCGTGAAGAACACCAGGGGCAGCATGCAGACCAACTGGAAAAAGAAGCGGTAAAAGGTGACCTGTGCCGGCGACATGGCTTCGAAAGTCGCCATGTATTTGGCGATCGCGTCCATCGTCGGCAGGATGATCATGCAGGCGGCCATGATGGCCATGCCCTTTAGCGGATTTTCAGATGTCTTGGAGGGCATGCAAAGCGCTTTCGGAGAAAGGCGTTTTCAACCACAGCCATTCCCGTTCTTCAAGCGGGATATCCGGCAAGCGGTACGACCAATGCTTCAGGCAACAAAAAACCCGGCCGAAGCCGGGTTGATTTGGTGCGGTCGAGAAGACTCGAACTTCCACGGGTTGCCCCACAGCGACCTCAACGCTGCGCGTCTACCAATTCCGCCACGACCGCATCGTGGTAGGTGCCGACTTGCGCCGGCGGGGCAGCATGTAGCAAAACGATTTCCCAGGCACAAGTGTGCCGCGACAGATTTTTGAAGGATAAAAATCGGAAAGCGGATTACCTATATGGAAGAAGCCGGAAAGCCCGCCTCTTGCCGCGTTCCAACGTTTTTGCCAGAAGAATTCCCATGCTGACACGCACCGATCTTACCCTTGCCATGCTGCCGAAGACCGGTTCTCCGCCGGTACGCTGGCGGATTTCCGACGGGCTCGTGCCGTATGAAGAGGCCGTGGCGGAGATGGAACGCGAGGTCGGCGCGATTGCCGACGGCCGCGCCGACGAGCTCGTGTGGCTGCTGGAACATCCGCCGCTCTACACGGCCGGCACCAGTGCCGATGCCGCCGATCTCATCGAGCCGGATCGATTCCCGGTGTTTTCCACAGGCCGCGGCGGCGAATATACCTATCACGGCCCCGGCCAGCGGGTCGCCTATGTGATGCTGGACCTGAAGCGCCGGCGGCAGGACGTGCGCGCCTATGTGGCGGCCCTGGAGGAACTCGTCATCCGCACGCTCGAGATGATGAACGTGCGCGGAGAACGGCGGGAGGACCGCGTCGGCGTCTGGGTGCGCCGGCCGGAAAAGCCGCTTCTGCCGGACGGCACCATGGCCGAGGACAAGGTGGCCGCGCTGGGTATCCGGCTGCGCCGCTGGGTGAGCTTCCACGGCCTGTCGCTGAACGTCGATCCGGACCTTTCGCATTTCTCGGGCATCGTGCCCTGCGGGATCAGCGCCTATGGCGTGACGAGCCTCGTCGATCTCGGCCTGCCGGTGATGATGGCGGATGTGGATATCAGGCTGCGCGAGGCGTTCGAGGATATTTTCGGGCCGACGATTTCGGAAGCGTGAGGGCAAGTCCATGGTGGAAGTGAAGGTCAAGGCCCGGCCGATCGGCGCGACGGCAGTGGTCGGACGCCTCGGTCACCCGCAGGTGACAAGCGAGACGGACGGACGGGTGGAGGTCGTGACCGGCGCCTCCGAGCCGGGTTTCAATCCGCTCGACCTGATGTTTTCCTCGCTCGCCGCCTGCCTCGTGCTCAGCGGCCGGATCGCCGCGAGCAAGCTCGGCATTCTCGATCGGCTGACCGAGGTGAGGGCGCATGTGACCGGAGAGAAAGCCCATGACGGACCGTCCCGCATCACCCGCTTCATCGTGAAGCTGACGGTCGAGGGCGATCTCAGCCCTCTGGAAAAGACCGAGATCGCCCATATGGCGGAAGATATCTGCACGGTCAGCAATACGCTGCGGATTTCGCCCGAGTTCGCCGTCAAGATCGGCTAATCGTCGTCGGGAATGCGGCTGTCGACGCCGGCAAGCCTCAGATTGTTGATGACCAGACGCACGCCTGGAACGCCCTGGACGTGCCGGACGATCTTGCGGGAGGCAACGGCATCGTCGACGACGCCCTCGATCGTCACCTTGTCTTCATCGACATGCACGTCGATCGCGTCCATATCGATCACATCGAGGTCTTCGATCGCATTGGTGATGCGCTCTTCAAGGTCGTCGGATTCCTCGAGGCCGCCGGTGCCGGGCCGGGTGCTGTCCACGACACGCTCCTCCAGGCCGTCGAAATCGGCTTCGTCGATGTGGTAGCCGCGGTTCTGCTCCGTATCGAAATTGGCTGCCGGCTGGCCGTAGGCGGCATTGCCGACGGGGCGGCCGTCCGTGCCGGAGTCATCGTCGTAGGGCCAGCCCTCGTCGAGATCACGTTCCTCGTAATCGCGAAAATCCTCTTCGCGGGAAATATCGTCCGACTTGCGTTTGCCCGGCATGGCTCCGTCCTCCTGTCGCTTCACCCGGACCTGGCGCATCGGCCGACGCGCCAGGCAGTGTCCACATCAATGGCCCGTGGATGCGCCGTCCCGGCTGCCGGTCAGCGTCAGATGGCTCTCGACGTCATGGACGCCATCCACGGCCTCCGCGCTCAGAACCGCCTTGCGGGCGGAGAACACGGTATCGACAGAACCTTCGAGGATGACCTTGGTTCCCTCGGCATGCGGTTCGATATGGGATGCGTCGACGTCCGGCAGTTCGGCCAGGCGTTCGGATACTTTCTGCTCCAGTTCGGCTGCGGTCTTGTCTGCGATTGCATTCATGGTCGTAGCTCCTCCTCGGGCTTGCGACCGAAAAACGAACGAACGCGATTTTGGTTCTATTTTCCCTTTTCCCATCTTCGGATCAGGCGATCGCGCTTCAGCCGCGAAAGCCGTTTCAGCCAGAAGATGCCGTCCAGCTGGTCGATCTCGTGCTGCATGCAGATCGCATGGAAATCTTCCGCATCCTCGTCATGGAAGGCGCCTTGGAGATCCTGATAGCGGAAGCGGATTCTTCGCGGTCGCTCGACGTCGTCGGTGGCGCCAGGCATGGAGACGCTGCCTTCCGTATGCCGCATGGTTTCCTCTGATAATGCGAGGATTTCCGGGTTTACGTAGAAACGCGGTCCTATCTCCCTCGACAGTTCCAGGACGACGAGACGGGTGAAGACGCCGATATGGGCGGCGGTGATCCCGACGCCGGGGGCTGCGCGCATCGTATCGAGAAGATCATGGGCGAGGGCGGTGAGGGAGCCGTCGAAGACGGTGACCGGCGTGCAGGGGGTCGACAGGCCCGGATCGGGATATTTCAGGATGGAACGGACGGCCATTTTCGAATTCCTCCGGTCTTTTACGCGTGGATTTTCCAGCTCATGTCGGGGTGCAGACTGGACCCCGAACGCCGATTGTTCTAGCAGGAAAACCGGCGGCACGAGCAATAGCGCCGGATTGAGCTATCCGGTTGTTGACAATATGTTTTTTGCCGCCATTCTCCTTTTGTCGGATGCAAGCAGCGAGGGCGGCAGATGAGCGATATCGGCGAAGACGACCGCCTGCGCGCCAAGGCCGACGAAGCCGGCGACGACATCTATTCCGAGGACGGTTCGATCCGTGCCGATTTCCTCGCCATGGTCGGCGCGGCGATCGCCGACCGGGACGTCCTGTTCCTGCGCAGCCACGTCGCCCGGCTGCACGAATCGGAACTCGGCGACCTTCTCGAAGCCATCCTGCCGGACCAGCGCCTGGCGCTCGTCAAGCTGCTCGGCTCAGACTTCGACCTGACGGCGCTCACCGAGGTCGACGAAGCGATCCGCATGGAGATCGTCGACCAGATGCCGAACGCGCAGATCGCCGCGGCGATCGGCGATCTCGATTCGGACGATGCGGTCTACATTCTCGAAGACCTCGACCAGGAGGACCGGGAAGAGATCCTCGCGCAACTGCCGTTCACCGAGCGGGTGAGGCTCAGGCGCGCGCTCGACTATCCCGAACAGTCGGCCGGCCGCCGCATGCAGACGGAATTCGTCGCCGTGCCGCCGTTCTGGACCGTCGGCCAGACGATCGACTACATGCGCGACGAGGAGGATCTGCCGGAAAGCTTCACGCAGATATTCGTCATCGACCCGACCTTCAAGCTGCTCGGCGTCGTCGATCTCGACAAGATCCTGCGCACCAAGCGGCAGGTGAAGATCGAAACGATCATGCGGGAGACGAACTATCCGATCCCCGCCGACATGGACCAGGAAGAGGCGGCCCAGCTCTTCGAGCAATATGACCTCTTGTCGGCCGCAGTCGTGGACGACAACGGCCGGCTGGTCGGCGTGCTGACGATCGACGACGTGGTCGACGTCATCCAGGAAGAGGCGGAAGAGGACATCATGCGCCTGTCGGGCGTCGGCGACGAAGAGCTGTCCGACTCCGTCACCGAGACCTCGCGTTCGCGCGTGCCCTGGCTGCTGATCAACCTTTTCACCGCCTTTATCTCGGCTTCGGTGATCTCGCTCTTCGAGGCGACGATCGAGCAGGTCGTGGCGCTCGCGATCCTCATGCCGATCGTCGCGGGCATGGGAGGCAATGCCGGCTCGCAGACGATGACCGTGACGGTCAGGGCGCTTGCCACCCGCAATCTCGACATCCACAATGCCTGGCGCGTGGCGCGGCGCGAGGCGGGCGTCGGCCTCATCAACGGTGTGGTGATCGGCTGCCTCGTGGGCACCGTGGCAGGCCTCTGGTTCCACGACATCCATATCGGCCTGCTGATCGCCACCGCCATGCTGATCAACATGTTCGCGGCCGCCATGGCCGGTATCACGATCCCGCTCATTCTCGACCGCGCCGGCGCGGATCCGGCGGTGTCCTCCGCCGTCTTCGTGACGGCCATCACCGATACGACCGGATTCTTCTCGTTCCTCGGACTGGCGACGCTCTGGCTGCTGAACTGACCGCAAATTGACTGTTACGTAAAAGTCAATTAGTTTGCGGCCGCAGGAGCAGGACATGGTCGTGAACAAATACTATAGCATCACGGAGCTGACGCGGGAATTCGGGGTTTCGACCCGCACGCTTCGCTTCTATGAGGACGAGGGGCTGATCCATCCCGAGCGCCGGGGCCGCACGCGGCTTTTCCGCGCCGCGGACAGGCGGCTCATCCAGGAAATCCTGCGCGGCCGCAGGATCGGCTTCACGATCGCCGAAATCCGCGAGATCATCCAGGTCTACAAGGAACCGCCGGGCGAGATGGGGCAGCTCAAGCTGCTGATGAAGCGCATCGACGAGAAGCGCGAGGATCTCCGCCAGAAGCGCAAGGACATCGAGGACACGCTTGCCGAGCTTGACAATGTCGAGGAAGCCTGCCTGACGCGGCTGGCCGAAATCGGCGTCGGGACCTGACCGTCAATTTCCGTTCGAGAGTTGCGCGCCGATCGAGCATTCCTCGGCGACCGCCTGCACGCGGTCGTCCTCAGGCGCGATCGTCCCCGTCTGCAGGGGGACGATCAGCGACTGGGCGATCAGTCTGTCGGCCGTGCAGCCGCAGAAACGCTGGCAGAGACCCGCATCGTTCGTCTGCCTGTTACAGCCGGCCTCGCAGCTCAGCATATAGCTCACACGCGGGTCCGGGGGCGGGGCGGGGTGGACAAGCGAGAAGAGATAGACAAGTGCGATCAGCACCGGCTGGTGGACGAGATAGATGATCAGGCTGTTACGGCCGGCTTTCGAGAGAAGGTTCGGCTTCACCTGAACGGCCGCAAGCCGCGGCAGCCAGTTTTGCACGATGGCGAGCCTGGCGACCACGATGCCCGCCAGCAGTGCGCCGATCCACGGAAAGAGCGGTACGTAGTCGTTCGAACGCGGCGGGATTTCCGCAAATCCGAGCCAGCTCAGCCAGCGCGTGTTGAAAACCGCCGAATCCAAAAAGCCGGGCATGAGGCCGTAGTCGACAACCATCGCGGCGACGATCAGAAGAACCACCGCAGCGGTGACGGGAGCGGGCAGGCGCAGAAAGGCAAGTCCGATCAGGCTGGACAGCGCGATATTGTGCAGGATGCCGAAATAAATCCACTCGTTCGGGAAAGCGATGAATGTCGCGATGCTGATCGCCGCGGCCGCCCCCGCGACGATGCCGAAACGCTTCCAGAAGGAGTGCCAGCGGATTTTCGAGACATGCGCCAGCATCAGGCTGACGCCGGCGAGAAACAGGAAGGAGCTTGCGATCGACCGGGCATAGATGCGGAAGAAGCCCTGCGTTGCCGTGCCGGGATCGAGGTAGCCGAAGAATTCCAGGTCCCAGGTGAAGTGATAGGTCGCCATGGCGATGAGCGCCACGCCCCGCAACGTATCGATCAGCGTGATGCGCGGCGCCTTGAGGGCGGGGGTTGGATTTTCAGCTACGGTCACAATCGGTCCTTCTGGCGATCTTTCCGAACTACGGAGCGTCATGATCCATGAGCGCCAGCCGCGCCTCGGAAAAATACTGGCGGCGGGCGAGCACGAAGATCACAAACAGGGTCATCGCCATGAACATATAGGGCCCGGCGAACCAACCGAGATAGCCGACCGACAAAAAGAGCGCCCGGAGGCCGGCATTGAAGTGCTTGGCGGCGATGGTGTTCATCCGCACGACCTGATCGGCGGCCCGTTCGGCGGCTGCCCGGTCGAGATTCGTATCGTGCATCATCGGCAAGGCGCCGAAGAGGATGGTGCAGTAGTTGAAAAGCCGGTAGGACCAGCCGAACTTGAAGAAGGCGTAACCGAACAGGAAGGTGAGGCCGGCCACCTTGATCTCGAAGGCGGTGCGGCCGCTATAGGCGACGAGCGGCAGATTGCTGAAGACGGCTTCGACCTTGTCCGTCGCGCCGAGAAGGGCGAAACAGCCACCGATCGCGAAGATCGACGTCGAGGCGAAAAAGGCCGTGCCGTTCTGTAGGCCCGCCAAAATCTGAGTATCGATCATCTTCAGATCGCGACGGAGCGAATTGTAGATCCATAACCTGCGACGCTCGGCCATGGCACGGTTCAGGCTGGAGCGAGGGAAGAAGCGTGACCCCGGGCCGGCGGTCACCCAGGAATAGACGGTCCACAGGAGGGCGAAGAGGGCAAGCGCAATGTAATCGGCGATCGTCATGGGCTCACCCTGGAGGGACTCACTGGAAATGTTATTTTCTAATGCGTCACTTCCGGAATTCCGGCAAGAGCGGCTGCATTTCCCGAGAGCGGCTGGTATTCGTACCGTGCCGTTTCTATTTTAAGGTCATGTCGCGGCCATCAAACCGGATGTCGGGCAATCGCCGGACCCCGACGGACGTCTGACATAGCCTGCATCATTCTGTTGTTCCTTCACGGATTCCCATGTTCCTGTCCGTCTTCGACGTTTTCAAGATCGGTATCGGCCCTTCGAGCTCCCACACGATGGGGCCGATGTCGGCCGCCAACCGTTTTCTGGCGCTGCTCCTCTCCAACGAATGGCCGCGTCCCACAGGCGCGCATGTCGCGGCGCTCAAGGTCAGCCTGCACGGCTCGCTCGCCTTTACAGGGATCGGCCACGGGACGGGCAGGGCGGTGATCCTCGGCCTGATGGGCGAGGAGCCGGCGAGCGTCGATCCGGACAGAATGGACGCGATCATCGAAGACGTGGAGCGGACCGGCCGCGTCACGCCGCCCGGCCATCCGGCCTATGAATTCCAGCCGAAGACCGACCTGATCTTCGACAAGAAACAACCTCTGCCGGGCCATGCCAACGGCATGAGCTTCTCCGCCTTCGACCGCGACGGGCGGCTGCTCCTGAAACGCATCTATTATTCGATCGGCGGCGGTTTCGTGGTGACCGACACGGAACTGGAGGCCATGCGTACGCCCAGGAAACCATCGGGCGATACGCGCGTGCCCTATCCGTTCTCGACGGCGAAGCAGATGCTCGACATGTCGCGCGGCTCGGGCCTGACGATCGCGCAGATGAAACGCGCCAACGAAGAGACGAAGATGAGCGCCGCCGAGCTCGATGCCGGTCTCGACCGTATCTGGGAAGCGATGAGGAGCTGTATCGACCGTGGGCTCAAGGTCGAGGGCATCATGCCGGGTGGGCTGAAGGTGAGGCGCCGGGCGAAGGCGATCCACGACAAGCTGAACGAGGAATGGCGCAGCAACCGGCTGAACCCGCTGCTCGCCAATGACTGGCTCTCCGTCTATGCCATGGCCGTCAACGAGGAGAATGCCGGTGGTGGGCGGGTCGTCACGGCTCCCACCAACGGGGCTGCCGGCGTCATCCCGGCGACGATCCGCTACTATCTGCATTTCCACGAGGATGCGACCGAAGAGGACATCCGCAATTTCCTGCTGACGGCCGCGGCCGTCGGCGGCATCATCAAGCACAATGCCTCGATTTCCGGCGCCGAGGTCGGCTGTCAGGGCGAGGTGGGGTCTGCGGCCGCAATGGCCGCGGCGGGGCTGGCGGCCGTCATGGGCGGTTCGCCGGAGCAGATCGAGAATGCCGCGGAGATCGCGCTGGAACACCATCTCGGCATGACCTGCGACCCCGTCGCCGGCCTCGTGCAGGTGCCCTGCATCGAGCGCAACGCGCTTGGCGCCGTGAAGGCGGTGACGGCCGCCTCGCTTGCCATCAAGGGCGACGGCACGCATTTCGTACCGCTCGACGCCTGCATCGAGACCATGCGGCAGACCGGCAACGACATGAGCGAGAAATACAAGGAGACCTCGACCGGCGGCCTTGCCGTCAACGTCGTCGAATGCTGAGGCGTCTCGCCGCTGTGGAGTGGCGGAGCAAGACCTTGACCTCCGCCGCCAATAGGTTTTCAACCACCCCATGGCTCTTCATCTCATCAAGCTCTGCGTCGGCGCGGATTCGATCCAGGATCTTCGGGAATGGGTCGCGGAGAAATCGCTCAACGCGATGGCGGCCGGTCTTGAACCGCATAGCGTCCATACGACGCGCATGGTGCCCAAGCGTACCGACGAGCTTCTGGAAAACGGTTCGCTCTACTGGGTGATCAAGGGCCAGGTGATGGCGCGCCAGAAGCTTCTCAATATCGAGACGTTCACGGGCGGCGACGGCATCCAGCGCTGCCGTCTGATCCTCGGGCCGGAGGTCGTCGAGACCGCGCCGCAGCCGAAGCGGCCGTTCCAGGGATGGCGCTATCTGAAAGACGAAGAAGCGCCGCGTGACCTCGGCAAGCTGGGCGAGGACGTTGCGGCGCTTCCGGAAGACCTTCGGCGGGAGCTCGCCGAACTCGGCCTGCTGTAAAGCTCAGCGAAGCTTGAGCCGGACCGGTGCACGGCCGGAGCGCATGCCAACATGCAAATGGATATTCACCTCCGGCTGGGAATGACGCCAGGCGCGGGCGCCATGACTGAGCAGCATGGCGACAAGATCGCGCGTCTTCTCCCTGGAACGGTTGAGCCCCAGACCGGCAAGGCGCATGGCCGCCTCATGAAGCGGATTGAGGGCTACGCCCTTGGCCCTGCTCCTCGGCATGGACCTCAAGGCGAACTCCGCACTGTTTTCATTCACTCCCATCGGAAACCCCGTTTACGCGTTACTTTCGAGATTCCACTGCGCCGGATCACCGGCGCAGGCATTTTCCTATCGCGCGTCCCGCCGCTTACTGAAGCGAGGCCCAGCAGCTGATGCCCTTCTTCTTGAGCGTGTTGCAGGCATCCACGGCCGTCTTCTGGTCATCGAAGCCGCCAAATCGGGCGCGGTAGATCTGTTCGCCGTTATTGTTGAAGGCGACGGTGAAGGGCTTGGCGGAACGCAGTACCTTGCCGCCCTTATCCTGCGCATTCTGCAGGAGATCCTGTGCCGATTTCTGGTTGGGCGAGACGCCGATCTGGATGACCCAGCCGTTCGGCGTCGCGGCGCGGGGGGCTGCCGGCTGTTCCGCCTTGACGGATGCCGGCGTCGAAGCCGTGGTGACATCATCGACCATCGACTTGCCGGACCGGTGTGCAACGACGTCTTCCGTCCGTTCCGGGATATATTCCGGCGCGGGCGTCGGAACGGCCGCAGCACCCGCCATCGCCGTATTCATGGCCTGGGTAATGACCTTCTTCTGAGCCGGCTCTGCGGCATAAGCCGAGGCGGCTGCGGCGACGGGCTGTTCCTCATAACGGGCGCCCGGCATCGGGCCGCTGTTCGGCAAATCGAGGGCGGCCATCCGACGTGCATCGGACTGGGTCGCGGCCACAGCCGGAGCAGACTTGACCGGAGCGGCAGGAACGGGTGCGGCCGGAGCCGCCGGGGCCGTTTGGGCGATCAGGTTGGTATTGCCGCCACGCGAAGCCTTCGGCAGATATTCGGCGACGAGCTTGCGCATCGTGGCATCGCGGGCCGCGCTGGAGCGCCCGCCGAGGACGATAGCGACGATCGAACGGCCGTCGAGCTGGACCGAGGTCGCGAGATTGCTGCCGGCGGCGCGGGTATAACCGGTCTTGATGCCGTCGACGCCCTTCACGGTGCCGACCAGGCGATTGTGATTGCCGATCACCTGCTTGCCGTAGTTGAATTTGCGGATGGAGAAATAACCGTAATATTGCGGGAAATGCTGGCGCAGAGCGATGCCGAGGCGAGCCTGGTCGCGGGCGGTCGTCATCTGAGCGGTGTTCGGCAAGCCGTGAGCATTGCGATAGGTGGTGCGCGTCATGCCGAGTGCGCGGGCCTTGCTCGTCATCATCTGGCCGAAACGCTCTTCCGAACCGCCGAGAAACTCCCCGAGCGCCGTCGCCATGTCGTTGGCGGAGCGGGTGACGAGCGCGCGGATCGCCTGATCGACGGTAATCGACCCGCCGGCGCGGACGCCGAGCTTGGAGGGCGGCTCCTTGGCGGCATTGGCGGAGACCGGCACCTTCGAGTCGAGGCTGATACGGCCGGCCTCAAGCGCCTCGAAGGTGAGATAGAGCGTCATCATCTTGGTCAGCGACGCGGGATACCGCAGACCATCCGGATCCTCGGAATAGAGAACCTTGCCCGTCTTGGCATCGACCACGATGCCGGCATATTTCGGGGCAGCCTCCGCAGGCGCCGAGAAGATCGAAACCGCCAGGATCAAGGTGAAGAGATACCCGAGAAAACGTCCCGGAACCGTTGTGCCATCCTTGGAGAAGGAGGCGGAGAACATTGTTTTCGACACTGCCGCACTCATCGCTTGCATCATATTTATTACGTCCGGACGCGCCCCCGTCACGGTCGCTCTCCCAAATCTAGGGGAATAGCGTTACCAAGAGGTTTATGATGAACAGCAGCTTGCCTTGATATGCTGCATTTTAAGCATCAGCTTAAACAATCAACCCGACCCGTCCGTGGCGGCTATTCAGCCAGCCGGGTTTCGACAAAAAGCCGAACTGCGGCATCAATATGTTGCCAATCCTTTAAAAGCCCGCTGGAGAAGCGGTAGAGCACCGTGAGGTCCTGGCCGATATGGATGTCGCGCTGGCAATCTCCGCTGGTCGGTTTCCCGCCGGGACCGGGGAGAAGGCAACGCACGACGTAGTCCGGCTCGTCCGGAACCGGCGCAGTCAACACGATCTCGTTACCGTAACCGGAATCCGAACGCAGGTGGTACAGCGTCAGCCCGAAATTCGCCGGCTGCGGCCCACCTTCGAAGAGCTTCGAATAGATCGGCGCCAGACGACCGGACATGTCCCGCGACATCGTGCTCTGCGACAGCTGCAGGAAAATCAACCCGGAGGATCGGGCGATATCGTCGAAGCGCGGACGCAATTCGGCGCTGTAGCCCTTGAGCTCCGGCCAGGTGAGATAAAGGTCGACACGCTCTGCCGGGCCGCTTCGGCGCTGATCGCGGAATCTTATCATATTGGCCAGGAGATCGAGCTTGTCCTGGCCGATCCGGATCAGGAACTCCTCGGTGCTGTCCGTATGCCCGGCAAGCGCAATATGCCGACCGAACCAGTGGCCGCCGATGCTGACCGCCGCCGTCAAGGCAGCCAGGACGGCGATGATTGCCGTCAGGCGATAGAGAAACCGGTTCGAGATCAGCGGCGCCTCATCGGCAGCCGGCGAGACGGGGACTGGACCTGCCACGGCGCGCGCTCCATGTTCTCACAAGATGAAGGTCGCCATGCGCCAGAACGGGACAGAAACAGAGATACGGAACGCGGGCAGGGCGATGCGTTACAATCTGGCGGGCCATCCTTAACGTAACGTAAACAGGAAGCCGCGCCCGCGGACCGGCTGCGCAGGGAGGAAACGGTGCAGCTTTTCCATGGTATCAACGTGGTGTCGATTTCGGTCACCGATCTGGAGCGGGCGCGGCTCTTCTACCGCGATACGCTCGGCCTCGGCGAGCCACTCTACGATCTTCCGGATGCGGGCTGGGTCGAATTCTCGACCGGCGACGGCGGCAACCTTGCGGTGACGCTGGCCGGACCGGACTGGGAGCCGTCGACGGGAACGACGGTGGTCCTCAACGTCGAGGACTGCCATGTGGCGGTCGACGAGCTCAGATGCCGGGGCGTGGCCTGCGGTGAGCCGGTCGTGTTCGAGGGCTTTGTCGTGTTCGCAAGCTTCCACGACCCTTTCGGCAACCGCCTGCAGATGTGCAGCCCCGCATCATGACCGCGGACCGATCGCCGCAGCCGAATTTCGCCTCTTGAAGAATTATTGGCCGACGGAGCCGACGGCGGTGGCGCGACCGTCCTGGAGCTTCACCCAGCGAGCCGGATCGTCGTTCGCCTGGCGCTTCAGATAGGTGTATTCCGTATCCGACCAGAGCATGACCTTGTTGCGCATGTTGTCGAGGACGAAATCGCCGCGATCGGTGCGCACGGTCAGCACCGCATGGCCTTCGCCATTCGGCTGCAGCACGACGGTGATGAGCAGGTCGGAAGGGTCAAACCCCTTCTTGATCAGCATCTTGCGCTTCAAGAGCACGAAGTCCTCGCAATCGCCGACCGTGCGCGGATAGGCCCAACGTTCCTCGACGCCGTAGATCTCCTGATCGGTCATCGGAGTGATCGAAGAATTGACCGTATAGTTGACGTCGAGAAGCGTCCGCCACTTGTCTTCCGTGAGCGTCATCGGACCCGCATCCTTATAGGTCGCGGCGCATTCGCTCACATAGGTCTTGCAGAACTCGTAATGGCCGAGCGGCGGATTGGCCTGACCGATGACGCGCATGGCGCCGGACGGCATGGCGAAGGATTCTCCAGCGGAAAAGAGCGCCATGACGGCGGCAATGGCGGCGAAGCTCAGTCCCTTGAGGCAGTTCATTTTCTTGTCTCCCCGTTATGGGAAGAACACTGCCATCAAGGGTTTGAGCGACCGCAAAATCTCGTAGTAAAATCAATCTCTTATTTGAATTCATTTTATCTGAAATGCGATTCAAATACGCCTCGAATTTTCCTCGATTTCGAGCCAAATTCGATCCAAATTTTCATAAAATGCGAACTAATCCGGCTGCGTGAGGGGCGAGGACTTTTCCTATCCGATTGAAAAACATAGATTTTCAACATGGATCGAAGCCAGACCGGGTATCGGCAAAGGCCCGGTCGAAGCGGAATGAGATGGTGAGAATTGCGCGGGAAGGGCGGTGCAGGACGCCTTCGGAGCGTGGCGAGGCCTCAGTTCGGAGCCGATTCCAGCCCTGAAATAAGTGCCGAAAGGGTACATTTTTTTTCGAAAAAGTTCGTTTTGGCACAGGCGAGAGAGACCTCGCCGACCGTCCAATGCAGAAACAACACGGAAGAAGAGGTCTTCGGATGACGAAAAGATGCCTTACGGGCAGGTGGCTTAAAGGAATTCCGTCAGCGCTTCACGCGACTGGACCGAATTGAACTCGATCGCGACGCCTTCCACGAAGTGCCGCACGACGCGGCCGCGCATATTGCCCAGGCGGACAGGTGTGCCGATCGCCGGACGGATGTCGATATCGATCGCCGCTCCGGACAGCGAGAGGTCCATGATACGGCAGGCATAGCGCCGGCCGTCGTCGAGTGCTATTTCCGATCGGGTATTGCGCGGCGTCAGGCGGTCGTGACGACGGTCCTCGGGCAGGCCGAGCTCGTGCTTGTTGGCGATCCAGGTGAGCTGCGCCGCGAGCTTTTCACGCTTGCGCTCGGTTGCGTTGATCGACATCGCAAAGCCGCTGTTCGACAGGCTTATCACCGTGCCTTCCAGACGCCCGATGTGATCGAGATAGGCGATCACACGCTCACCGACGGCCGGACGTCCGACACAGGCGAACGTGACGTCGCCCGGCGACATGTCCAGCACGGTACAGGGGAATTCCTCATGGGTCGCCAGCATCAACCGGCCCGCGATATTGACCGACACCCTCTGAAACGTGCGCTGGGCGGAAACGGTCTCTCTCGACGGACTATGGGCCGGCTGAAACGAATACATTTGAGAAAGCTTTTTTCTCTTTGAAAGTTGCGTCCGAGAAATAGCGCGCCGCGGTTAACAAAGGTTTTGCACGAGAGCGCCAGCCAGCGTTCCGAGGCGCTTCAGGACGCCCGGCTCTGAGGAAAGAACCGGAACGGCAGGAGGCGCCGCAGCGTCTGTGCGACCCCATGACGCTCATCGACGAAGGGTATTTTGAAATGCCTGTCCTGATCGTCGAGAAAGGTCCAGTTTTCCAGGGAGAGGCCGGGGGCCGGAAGCCGTGTCGCAAGATAGGGCGAGCCATGCGGCAGAAGCGCGCCGAGAACGCGATCGCTTCGGATCTCCGCAAACGATCGGACCGGCAGCAGCAGCATTTCATAGTCATGGCGGGTATCGCGGTCCGACGCGAAAACGTCGAGAAGCGCCGGCTGCTCATAGTGGATCACGTTATAGACGATTTCGATTGGACGCTGCCGATCGTCCTCGAGCCAGGCTTCGGCCAAAGCCGCGCCACGGAGTTCGCGACCGAAGAGATCGCAGATGCGCGTGCCGGCCAACCGGAAAACGGGAAAGCCTTGCGAGTCGACCGTCGCAATGAAGAGATGCGGAAGAAGATGCCGGAGCGCAGCAGGATCGATCTCGGTGCGTAAGGGCGCAGCACGATTCCGCCTCAGATCGGTCCAATAATCGAATATTCTCCGGCTTGCCTGGTTTCGCATTGCGCCATCACCTGTCACATTTTGATGCGGATCGTGCCTCATGCACGACCGTTTCCCCGAAGCGAGCGAAATCCGTGCCACGAACGGCGGCGTAACGTTAAGAAATTCAAAACCGTAAACGCCGTTCACCGCGACACTGCGATGCTTTCCTTTGGCAGGCCGCTGCTATATGGCTCTCGGAACATTCCGGGACAGGGATGGGAAAAGCAAAGGAACAGGTATGGACGACGAGCCGGACAAGGCTGAAGAACGGCAGGAAACGGAGGAGGGCGACAAGCGCTCGCAGCCGGTCTTCAACCTGCCGCGGAGCCTGGTGGTGACGTTGGCCCTGCTTGCCGGCATCTACGTCATCCAGGAATATCTGCTCGACGAGGACGCGCGCGCCTATTTCATCGTCAATCTTGCCTTCACGCCGCTGCGTTATGCCTACCCGCTGGCGGAGCAGGGGTTTGCCTGGCTCTGGACGCCGGTCACCTACTCGCTTCTGCATGGCAGCATCGAACACATCCTCTTCAATGCGCTCTGGCTGATGGCCTTCGGAGCACCGGTCGTCCGGCGCATCGGCACTTTCCGCTACGTGGTGTTCTGGATCCTGTCGGCGGTGGTGTCGGCCTTTTTCCATGCGCTGCTCAACTGGGGCAACGAGACGCTGCTGATCGGCGCATCCGGCGTCGTCTCCGCGCTGATGGGAGCGGCCTGCCGTTTCGCCTTTCCGCCCCGTCGCGGCTACGACCGGACCCATGGCCATCTCTATCCGCGCCAATCCATCCTCGGCGCCTTCAGGAACCGCACCGTCGTCATCTTCACGGCGATGTGGCTCATCGGCAATCTGCTGATCGCCTTCGGCGTGACGCTGTTCGGAGCGGACATGGGACCGATCGCCTGGGATGCGCATATCGGCGGCTTCCTGTTCGGTTTCCTGCTCTTCGGTTTCTTTGATCCTGTTCCTCCGAGCCGGATGCCGCTCACACAACCTTGATCTGCTTTTCACCTCGCCCTAAACTCCTACAGCAGCAGGAAACAATTCCTGCGCGAGGAGCCGCGCCCTGGGGGAGAGCGACGGCGTCCGCGCCAAGCTTGGTTTTGCGAGGAGAGAACCATGGCAATCATCGTCAAGAACATGCTCGATACCAAGGGCCGAAACGTGGTGACCGTCGACCCGGACAAGACGCTGCTGGATGTCGCCGCGATCCTGGACCAGAACAAGATCGGTGCGGTCGTCGTCACAGGAATGGAAGGCCGGATCGCCGGCATCTTCACCGAACGCGATCTGGTGCGGTCGATCGCGAGCAAGGGTCCCGGCGTGCTGAATCAACCGGTCAAGTCGGCGATGACCACCAATGTGCATCGTTGCAAGGAAGACGCGACCGTCGACGAACTGATGGGCATCATGACCGGCGGGCGCTTCCGTCACGTGCCGGTCGAGACGGACGGGAAACTGGCCGGCATCGTGTCGATCGGCGACGTGGTGAAGTCGCGCATCCGCGAGATCGAGTTGGAGGCCGAGCAGATCAAGGCCTATATCGCCGGCTGATTGTTCTCAAAGGGCCTGCCGGGAGGCAAACCCGCCCGCCCGATCAGCGGGCGAATACTTCCTGAACGCGTTTCAGCGCGGCGATCTGCGACATGGTCTCTTCATAACCGCGATCGATCGCCTCGCCGGCGCGATGGAATTCGGAAAGGCCGATATCGCTCAGGCGCGGATGCAGGGCCAGATCCGGCGGATCGCCGGCAAGCCGGGCGCGCGAGATGCGTTCCTGGATGATGTTGAAGGCCTGCACCATCGTGCCGGTCACGCCGACATGCACCTCATCCCTCCTGCGGCCATCATCGACCGGCTGGACGCTGGCATTGTGCTTGACCACCGCCGAACGGCCGAAGATGTCGTAGTTCAGGTTCACGGCGACCACGAGCGGCTGCTCATAGGCACGGCAGACGGAAGTCGGGACGGGATTGACGAGCGCGCCGTCGACCAGTGTGCGGTTGTTGCAATTGACCGGCTCGAAAATGCCGGGCAGCGCATAGGACGCGCGCAGGGCGGTGATCAGCGAACCGCTGGAAATCCAGACTTCATGACCCGTATGGAGCTCGGTCGCAACGGAGACGAAGGGGCGGTCCAGATCCTCGATCATCAGGCCTTCGAGATGCTCCTGCATGCGCTTGGTGAGCCGCATGCCGCCGAGGAGGCCGCCGCCGCCGATGGTCAGGTCGAGCAGGCGGGCAATGCGGCGCACGGTGAGCGAACGGGCGAAGCTTTCGAGCGCGTCGAGCTTGCCGGCAAGATAGCAGCCGCCGACAAGGGCGCCAATCGACGTGCCGGCAATCATGCCGACCTCGATGCCGGCCTCGTCGAGCGCGCGCAGGACGCCGATATGGGCCCAGCCGCGTGCGGCACCACCGCCAAGCGCGAGGGCAAGCTTTGCCTTGCGGGGAGCTTCTGTAATCTGCGGAGGAGCGGGGGCCAGGACTTGCGTTCCGCCGGCTTCAGCAGGGGCTGCCTGCGGGTCGCGACGATTCCAATTCCAGTTCAGCATCGACCAAAACCTCCAAAGCTGAACAACCCCGGTCTGTCGATTAGGACACTGACAGGTTTCGAAATCGTTTATCCGACTTGCGCGTCGAAAACGGGCGCGTCGAAAAAACGGGGCAGTCGCTATCTGGTTCCCCCGTCCGAATAGACGGCTTCCGGATCGAAATGGCGCTGATTATCGGTGATTTCAAGGACAGCCCGGTCGTCACTTTTTGTGACGACACGATAGAAACAGGAACGCCGCCCGGTGTGGCAGGTGGCGTCGTGACCGGCAACCGAAACCTTCAGCCACACGGCATCCTGATCGCAATCGGTGCGCAGCTCGTGCACGGTCTGGAGATTGCCCGAAGACTCGCCCTTCTTCCAGATTTTCGCGCGCGAGCGGCTGTAGTAATGGGCAATGCCGGTCTCGATCGTCAAAGCCAGCGCTTCGGCATCCATATGGGCAACCATCAGGAGCTCGCCGTCCCGGACATCCGTGACGACGGCGGTGACGAGGCCGTGGGCATCGAAACGGGGCATGAAGGCGCCAGCACCTTCCAGCTCAGCCTTGTCGGCGGACGGCGTTTCAAAGGTGAGCGGCATCTAAAAAACTCCGCCGGTCAGCGGTTGCGGACAAGCGTGAAGAAACGGGCCTGCTCGGCGGCGTTCGTCTTGAACTCGCCGGTGAAGGTCGTCGTCATCGTGCTCGAACCCTGCTTCTGCACGCCGCGCATCTCCATGCACATATGCGAGGCCTCGATCATCACCGCGACGCCGCGGGGCTTCAAGGTTTCCTCGATGGCATTGGCGATCTGCGCCGTCAGGTTTTCCTGGGTCTGCAGACGGCGGCCGAAGATTTCCACGACGCGCGGGATCTTGGAAAGACCGAGAACGCGGCCGTTCGGCAGGTAGGCGATATGCGCCTTGCCAATGATCGGCAGCATGTGATGTTCGCAGTGGGAAAAGAAAGGGATGTCGCGCACCAGCACGATATCATCATAACCCGAAACTTCCTCGAAGGTGCGGCCGAGAACCTCTTCCGGCGACTGATCGTAGCCGGCGAACAGTTCGCGATAAGCGGCAGCGACACGCTTCGGCGTATCGAGCAGGCCTTCGCGGGCCGGATCGTCACCTGCCCAGCGGAGCAGGACACGAACGGCTTCTTCCGCTTCCTGCTGGGTGGGGCGGGCCTGCTTCTCCTTCGAAGCCGGGAAATTCTTCACAATGGCATCCATCTATCGTCTCCCGATGCGGTTCAAGGCCGCATCCGACTGGCTACATTCAACGATTGATCAACACGCGGGCAGCCACGGCTGATTTTTAAGCAATCCGGCGTTATCTGATCCTCGGCGGACGTTTTTACAAGATATCCTATTCCGATTTCGAGAGGATTTCGTGAAAACATCCTTTCTTGATGATCCTGTTCGCAGACCACATATAATGTCAGGAAGCCTTTTGTGGTAGCCCATCGGACGTGACGCTGTGTTCAAGCGACGAACGGGGGCATAGAGCGAGCCGCCATGGACGATATCTACAACAGCAAGATCCTCGAATTCGCCGGCAACATCACCCATGCGGGAATCTTGCCGGATGCGGATGCGAGTTCGGAGAAACACTCGAAACTCTGCGGTTCGAAAGTACGCGTCTATCTGAAGATGGACGGCGACACGGTGACCGACTTCGCCCACGAGGTGCGCGCCTGCGCGCTCGGCCAGGCGTCGTCCTCGATCATGGCGCGGCATGTGATCGGCGCGACGGCGTCGGAAATCCGCAAGGCGCGCGAGGACATGCTCGCCATGCTGAAGGAAGGCGGCGAGGGGCCGGACGGCCGGTTCGAGGAGATGCGCTACCTGCAGCCGGTCAAGGACTACAAGGCGCGCCACCCTTCCACCATGCTGACCTTCGAAGCGGTGGTCGATGCGATCGACCAGATCGAGGCGAAGCAACTGGCGAAAGCGGGATGATCGGTCGATCTCAGCATCCGCCGGATCAAAGCGCCAGAATACGTCGACCGTCATCATCAACAGCGGAGCAGGCGTAATGTGCGACGCTCCCGATTGCAGGCATTCTCAAACTCCGCAGAGAGCTTATCGTTCGCGCAACTGGTCCGGACCGTTCCGCAAGACACCGGGCCGGCTTTTGGGCATGGGGCTGATCCGGCTCTACCAGCTCACGCTTTCCGGTTTCATCGGCAATTCCTGCCGGCATATCCCGACCTGCTCGGAATATGGCTACGAGGCGATCGCGCGGCATGGGCTCTGGCCCGGCGGCTGGATGACGTTCTTCCGTGTCGCGCGCTGCGGGCCGGGCGGCACCGGCGGGCTGGACCCGGTGCCTGAAACGCTCGGCAAAACGCAGGTGTGGTACAAGCCGTGGAGCTTCCTTATGCCCGTTGGGCATGGAATGTCGACCGATCGACGGCATTAAAGCTTTACCCCCTGGGACATCCAGACTAAAAGGCTGCCGCGATAAGTAAATACTTACTTATTTCAAGCCTCAAACACCACCCGCATTCGTTGGCGGGACTGGACAGGAGAAAGACATGTCCCAATCCGTTTCCCTTACATTTCCCGATGGCTCCGTCCGCGCATTCGATGCCGGCACGACCGGCCGTGACGTCGCCGAAAGCATTTCCAAGTCGCTCGCCAAGAAGGCGGTCGCGGTCGCCATCAACGGCACCGTACAGGACCTTGCCGATCCGGTGACCGACGGCTCGATCGCGATCATCACGCGGACCGATCCGCAGGCGCTGGAGCTGATCCGCCACGACGCCGCCCATGTGATGGCGGAAGCCGTGCAGGAACTATGGCCGGGAACGCAGGTCACCATCGGCCCCGTGATCGAGAACGGATTCTATTACGATTTCAAGCGCGTCCATCCCGATACCCGCGAGGACTGGCCCTTCACGCCGGACGATCTGCCGAAGATCGAGGCGAAGATGAAGGAGATCATCGCCCGCAACAAGCCGTTCACCAAGGAAGTCTGGCCGCGCGACAGGGCCCGCAACGTCTTCGCCGACAAGGGCGAGGGATACAAGGTCGAGCTTGTCGATGCGATCCCGGAAGACCAGGACGTCAAGATCTACTTCCAGGGCGATTGGTTCGACCTCTGCCGCGGTCCGCATATGGCGTCGACCGGCCAGATCGGCACGGCCTTCAAGCTGATGAAGGTGGCCGGCGCCTATTGGCGCGGCGATTCCAACAACGCGATGCTGACCCGCATCTACGGCACGGCCTGGGCGAGCCAGGAGGAGCTTGACCAGTATCTGCATGTGCTGGCGGAAGCGGAAAAACGCGACCATCGCAAGCTCGGCCGGGAAATGGACCTCTATCACTTCCAGGAGGAAGGTCCAGGCGTCGTCTTCTGGCACGGCAAGGGCTGGCGGATGTTCCAGACGCTGACGGCCTACATGCGCCGCCGGCTTGCCGGCACCTATGAGGAAGTCAATGCGCCGCAGGTGCTCGACAAGTCGCTCTGGGAGACCTCCGGTCACTGGGGCTGGTACAACGAGAACATGTTCGCGGTGAAATCCGCCCATGCCTTCATCCACCCGGACGACGAGGAAGCGGACCAGCGCGTCTTCGCCCTGAAGCCGATGAACTGCCCGGGTCACGTGCAGATCTTCAAGCATGGTCTTAAGTCCTACCGCGAACTACCGATCAGGCTTGCGGAATTCGGCCTCGTTCACCGCTACGAAGCGTCCGGCGCCCTGCACGGGCTGATGCGCGTGCGCGGCTTCACGCAGGATGACGCGCATGTCTTCTGCACAGACGAGCAGATGGCGGCCGAGTGCCTTCGGATCAACGATCTGATCCTGTCGGTCTACAAGGATTTCGGCTTCGAGGAGATCACCATCAAGCTTTCGACACGGCCGGACAAGCGCGTCGGCTCCGACGCGCTGTGGGACCGCGCCGAAGCGGTGATGACGGATGTACTGAATACGATCCAGTCGCAGTCGAACAACATCAGAACAGGCATCCTGCCGGGCGAGGGCGCGTTCTACGGGCCGAAATTCGAATATACGCTGAAGGACGCGATCGGCCGCGAATGGCAGTGCGGCACCACGCAGGTGGATTTCAACCTGCCGGAACGGTTCGGGGCGTTCTACATCGACCAGAATTCGGAAAAGCAGCAGCCGGTGATGATCCATCGCGCCATCTGCGGTTCTATGGAGCGTTTCCTCGGAATCCTGATCGAGAATTTCGCCGGCCATATGCCGCTCTGGATCGCGCCGACCCAGGTCGTGGTCGCGACGATCACCTCCGACGCGGACGATTATGGCCGCGAGGTGGCCGAGGCCCTTCGCGAGGCGGGCATGGTCGTCGAGACCGATTTCCGCAATGAAAAGATCAACTACAAGATCCGCGAGCACTCGGTCACCAAGGTGCCGGTCATCGTCGTCTGCGGCAAAAAGGAGGCCGAAGAGCGTTCGGTCAATATCCGCCGCCTCGGCTCGCAGGCCCAGACCTCGATGAGCCTCAGCGAAGCGATCGCCTCGCTCGCCCATGAAGCGACGCCTCCGGATATCCTGCGCAAGCTAGAAGCCAAACAGGCAAGAGCCGCGGCCTGACCTGTCTCACCTCGCCGACAGCGCCTGTTCACCACAGGCGCTGTCGGAAAACTGTATGTCGCTGTGACATTGTCATGAGGCGGGCTGTTCCGCGGAGATCGACTTGCGGTTCAGGTTCCTGATCCGCGAATTCAAGCGGCTTTCGGGTTCGACGATCCGGGCGCAGGTGGGCGAGATGATGACCTGGGACGAAATCTCAGGGATCGCCGACCGCAAGGACCTGCTCCGCAAGCTTTACGATGCGGTCTTCACCATGCAGCCGCCACGGAAACGGACGCTGCTGAAAGCCGGCTAATTCCTATCGCTCAATTCTCGTCGATCAGGGCTTCCGCCGCGCCGGCCATTTGCGGCGTCTCGCGCATCAGCACCTCGACCTCGATATTCTGGCCCGCCTTGACGGTGAATTCGCGTTGATAGGTCTTGTTCTTGTTGCGGGCGACCGCAAGATATTCGCCTTCCGCCAGAACCATGGTGGAGAACGCGCTGACGCTTTCGTTGACGATGTCGCCGGCGGCCGTCAGGACCGACCAGGCGGTATCGGCAATGGCTTCACCACCCGGCTGGGAGACGAGCTTGAGGGCGATCTGTGCTGCGCGGTGCTGCAGGACGGCCTGGGTGAGCTTGCCGGCCTCCACCTGGATATCGGCCCGTACCACCGCGTTGATATCGCCATATTCCGAGACGACATGATAGGTGCCCGCGTTGAGCCGAACGATGGTGTTCGGCTTCACGTCCGCCATCACCAGCGCCCGGTCGCCATTTTCCCGGACCTCCGACGAATAGATCGAAAAGCTCAATTCGTTAGGCGGAATCCGCTGGTCGGCGCCGGCGACGGCATTCAGCACAAACCCGCCAGCATCGAGCACCAGCGTCTGTTTCGGCACATCTCCGGCAGTCGGCACGGTGAGTTTCTTGGTGATACCGGCCCGGCCGAAAGCGCAATTGACGAAATAATCGCCCGGCACAAGCTGGAATGATGCCGAACCGCCTTCGGAACTGGCGACCAGCGGCAGCTTGCCGTCATCGCCGGCGATCGGGCTGAAGACGCGCCAGGCAAGACCTTCCTGCATGACTTCGCCGTCAGCCGTCAGTTTGGCATCGAACAGCACATCCTTGGTGGCCACGCCAGCGGGGGCACCCGGGAGAGCGGAAAAGGCATTGAGCTTCGGCATTTTCGCCGTGCTGTCGAGCTGGCGGAAACTCTTGAAGGCATCTTCCTGGGCGAACGCGCCAAAGGCGGAGCCAAGAACCAGCGCTCCTGCAAGGATCCAGCGTAGCGCGAAGGAAGTGCCTGACATCTGATGTGTACCGGTTGACTCTTCTTTTTCGAGACGTCACTTGAAGACCAATGCCAAGGCAATTTCAAGACCTCCCCGCCGCACAAGTCCCAAATGAAAGTTTTGACCATGCAAAATGATGTTAAACTGACCGATTTCCTGCGCGACAGGCATTCCACTCCGGCCGCGCAGATGAAGGAACCAGGGCCGTCGCAGGAAGAACTGGAGGCGATTCTCACCTTTGCGACCCGCGTGCCCGATCATGGCAAGCTGGCGCCGTGGCGGCTGGTGGTTTATCGTGGCGACGTGCGCAGGACGCTCGGCGAACAATTCCTGGCGCTGGCGCTCAAGAAGATACCCGACATGGCGGATGCCGCCAAGGAAGCGGAGCTCACCCGCTTCACCCGGGCGCCGCTGGTCGTGGCCGTCGTCAGCACCGCAGCGCCGCATGTCAAGATCCCCGAATGGGAGCAGGTGCTTTCCGCCGGCGCGGTCTGCCTCAACATGCTGATGGCCGCAAGCGCGCATGGCTATGTCGCCAACTGGCGAACCGAATGGATTGCCTATGACGACCAGGCACTCGCGCTGCTGGGCATCAAGCCCGGGGAAAAGGTCGCGGGCTTCATCCATATCGGCTCGAGCGATTTCCCGACGCCCGACCGGCCGCGGCCGGCACTCTCCGAGATCGTCACCTACGCGGACGAGAATTGATGTTCTACACGACCGACACCAACCGGCACGGGCTGAAACACGATCCCTTCAAGGCGATCGTGGCGCCCCGGCCGATCGGCTGGATTGGCACGAAGGGCAGGGACGGCTCGATGAACCTCTCTCCCTATTCCTTCTTCAACGCCGTTTCCGACAAGCCGAAGCTGGTGATGTTCTCCTCCAGCGGCCGCAAGCACAGTCTGAAGAATGCCGAGGAGACCGGCGTCTTCACCGCGAGCCTTGCGAGCCGTCATCTTGCCGAGAAGATGAATGCCTCTTCCGCTGCGGTCGCCTATGGCGTCAGCGAGTTCGAGGTAGCGGGGCTGACGGCGAAGATGGCCGAGCTGATCGACGCGCCTTACGTGGCGGAGGCCTATACGGCGCTCGAATGCCGCGTCACGGAGGTGATCCAGCCCAAGGGATTGGATGGCGAGGGGGCCGAGACCTTCATGGTCTTCGGGCAGGTCGTCGGCATCCACATCAGTGAAGAGATCCTTCGTGACGGGCGGATCGACATGGGCCTCGCCAGACCGATCGCCCGCATGGGTTATCACGATTATGCCGATGGCGGCGCGGATGTCTTCGAGATGGTGCGGCCGGCCGGTCCAGGCGCCGGACCATCGAAAGCGTGATTGATGACCGGGATTTGAGAAGGCTGCCGGCAAAGCTTGCCGGCGAAGCCGTTTTCACGCGCGATGACACATTCCGATTGGAATACAGCCTCATCCCCGGTCGGTGAAATGGCATCCAGAGCCGCCACGCCGGCAGCGGATGCGGCAAGTCCGATCGTCGCGCGGGCGAGGCGGGCTGTGTCCGAGAGCGGATCGCCCTGATTTTCCCTTCCGATGGCCTGGAGCCGGATGCTGCAGCGCTCGAAGCTGTCCGCTGTGAGGATTCCGGCGGAGGAAGCCAGGGCGACAATCCCGGTGCTGCCAACGACGACGCCGGTTCGAACCTCGGCAACGCGGAGGATGACATCCAGCCGCTGGATGTCCGCACCGCTTCTAGCCCCGGCCAAAAGAACGGTGTTCGCATTCAGCTGGACCGCGAGCTCCGCACCTTTTTCCGCGTCGCCGGACGAGAAGGGCGGAACCAGCAGATCAAGGCGATCGTTCGGACAGAACTCTTTCCATTTTCTGCAAAAATTCGTCACCATTCCCGAGGCCCCGGCCTTCCCCGTAAGGTCAAGCACGATCCGGTCCGCACCCGACGAATGGATTTCTGCGGGGTCGGCAGAGGGCTCGACGATCAGCCATGAGCGCGTTTTCAAGAGCTTCGGCATATTAACAAACGTGGTGAACCAATCCTAAACTTTTCTGCCCTAGCGTGAACCTCGACCGGCCAGACTGTTACTGGCTTGTGTTATCGGGGCTGGGTGTGATCGTACAAGCATTTCTTCGTTGGGCGGAAACCGCAAGGGTAGCCGACAGGGCCAAGGCTGCCAATGCGCTGGGACGGGCCTATCTCCATTCGCCGATGGCCGGCGAGCAGCACCGGGCCGCAGCACTCGCCATGACCTATCTGCTCGACGATCCTTCGCCGCGCGTGCGGCTGGCACTCGCCGAAGCGCTGGCCGATTCTGCGGAAGCGCCGCGCGCCATCATCGTTTCGCTCGCCGAAGACCAGCCGGAGATCGCCTGCACCGTGATCGCCCGATCGCCCGTGCTGACCGAAGGGGACCTCGTCGATCTCGCCGGACGGGGCGACAACCTGATCCGTGGGCTGATCGCGGCACGGCCACTCCTCCCGCGCGGGGTTGCCGCCGCGGTCGCCGAGATCGGCGACGAGGCGGAAGTGGCCATTCTTCTCGAAAACGAAACCGCTTCGATCACGCGCATCTCGCTGAAGCGCATTGCCGAACGGTACGGACATCGGAGCGACATCCGCAACCTGCTCCTGGAGCGGGGGAATCTGCCCGCGGATGCGCGGCATATGCTGGTCGGCCATGTTGCGGCGGCACTGGCGAATTCAGGTCTGGTGCGCACCGCGATGGCGCCGGCGCGCATCGATCGCGTGACCCGCGAGGCGGGTGAAGCAGCCGCGGTGACGATCGCCGGCACGGTGCCGCAGGAGGAGATTGCCGACCTGGTCGAGCATCTGCGGAGGGCGGGGCGGCTCACCCCGGCTTTCCTGATCCATGCGCTGTGCACCGGCAAGGTCGATTTCTTCGCATCCGCGATGGTCTCGCTCTCGGGCCTCGACGAACGCCGCGTCAGAGCGATCCTCGCCACCGGCCGCAGGCATGCGGTGCGCGCGCTCTTCGAATCGACCGGTCTCGTCCGCGATATCGCGGCTGTTTTCGTCGAAGCGGTCTTTCTCTGGCGGCAGGTTGCCGCAAGCGGCACGCTCGGCAGCATTTCGGAACTGCTGCTCGAAAGGCTTCACAGCGCGGACATGCTCCTCTCGCCGGTATCCGAGCTTCTCGACATGATCGAGAAACTGCACCGGATGGAAGTGCGGCTCAACGCACGGTCCTATGCGAGTGACGTCTGGCTCGCGGCGTGAACAGGCTTAGTGCTGAAATTTCCTGGCAACCCAGGAATAACTGTCCTCGACCAGACGTACCGGCTTGGTCATCATCGTCTTCACGCCTTCCGTCGTCGGGAGAACCGCCTTTACCCGCTGGATCGCACGGTCGGCCAGCGTTTGCTCCTCATCCGTCGTGACAGCTGCCGTTTGCGGTGCCGCCGCATCCGGCGCCGGCGCTTCGGCGATCTCAGCGGGCTCCGGATTCTGGCAGACAGCAATGATCATCGGATACGGCTGGTTCACATAGCCGGCAAGCTGATCTTCGGAAACCGCATCGCACATTTCGATGGTCGGCCAGCGGTTCTGGGCGGTCGCTATGTAATGGCAATCGGTGCCGGCATCGCTGCAGCCGAGAATGGTCATGACGATGAGTGCGGCGTTCATCTCGTTCCCTGGATCGTGGCGGCCGATTTAAAACGGGTAATCTTGACCCGATCAAGGCGGTTCCAGACGTCGCCTTCCGCAAACTAACGGCCCGATCCGCCCGGCATCCTCATGGAGAAGAGGCTTTCCTGACCACCGGAACTTCAGGCGGAAGGTCCTGCACGACCGGGCCTTTGGCGAGATCGGCCGATTCCACTTCAGTACCCTCGGCCATCTTCACCTCGCGAATCCATTCGCGCCAGATCGAGACGATGAGCGCCATCAGCACGGGGCCGATGAAAAGACCGAGGAAGCCCATGGTGCTGACGCCGCCGACGAGACCGAAGAAGGTCGGCAGGAACGGCAGCTTGATCGGACCGCCGACCAGGCGTGGCCTCAGCGTCTTGTCGACGATGAAGAGCTCGACCGTACCCCACAGGAACAGGCCGGCCCCGGCAACATAGGAACCGTTCGCTACGAGATAGAAGGAGATCAGCGAGAAGGAGAGCGGCGCGCCGCCCGGAATGAGCGCCATGACGCCGGTGATCACGCCGAGTGTCACGGGCGAGGGGACGCCGGCGATGAAATAGGCGGTGCCGAGCACGATGCCTTCGCCGATGGCGATCAGCGTCTGACCGGTCACCGTGGAGCTGATCGTGGCGGGGACGACGCGCGAGATACGCTCCCAGCGGGCCGGCAGGATTCTCTCGCCGAGAAGGTCGATCTGTTCGCTGAAGGCTCCGCCGTCGCGATAAACAAAGAAGAGCGCGATCAGCATGAAGAGCAGCGTCAGGACGAGATGGAAGGCACTGTCGCCGGCCGCCACGACAGCGCGATAGATATTGCCGATATTGGCACCGCTGACGATCTGGATGAGCTCGCCGATCGATCCGGGCGCACCGACATGCTGGACCCACTGAACGCCCAGCCACTCGCCGATCCAGGGCAGGCCGGTGATCCAGGCGGGCGGCGGTGCGCCGAAGCGGTTGACCTCGGCCGCCCAGACGATCCACTGGCGCACCTCGCCGATCGTATAGGAGATCGCGATTCCGATCGGCACGATGAGAAACGCCAGGATGAAGATGATGGCGAGCGAGGCGCCGACCGTCGTGTTGCCGCCGATGCGGGAGAGCAGCTTGCGATAGAGAGGCCAACTCGCAAAGCCGATCACCAACGCGGCGAGAACCGGCACGAGGAAGCCGTGGAAGAAATAGATGCCGGCGGCGGCAACGAGCACGAGAAGCCAGCGAGCCGCGGAGATCGGCGGGATGAGCGCAATCCGGCTCGGCGCGACCGGTCCAAGCCAGCGCGGCTCCTTTGGCCCTTTGCGATCGTTGTTTCCGCTCACCACAGATCCTTTTCCGTTTTCCCCATCATATGGCTTATGAGGCATCCCGGCACAAGACTAACGCGCCAGCCTTTAAAAGGAAGCTTACGACCTAGACGGCAGATGCGATAGAAATATGAAAGCGGCTTCCAAACCGGAGGGAGATGCAAACGTTCCTGACGAGACCGTCTTGGTCTGGAACGGATGGCTCACGGTTGGACGCCATCATCCCGCCTCACCGATTTGCCGGCGACACCCTGCTACGCCCAGCTTTCCGAGCGCAATCCGATAAAGCGATCGCGCCCACACGCCTTGACAGCCGGTCAGATATCCAGGTTTTCGGCGAAGGCGGCGCGTTCCTGGATGAAGCGGAAGCGGGCATCCGCCTTGGTCCCCATCAGGCTGTCGACCGCCTCGCGGGTGCCTTCGAAATCCACGTCGTCGATCTCGACGCGCAGCAGCGTGCGGTGGGTCGGGTCCATGGTGGTTTCCTTGAGCTGCGCCGGCATCATCTCACCAAGACCCTTGAACCGGCCGATCTCCACCTTTTTGCCCTTGAACACCGTTTCCATCAATTCGGCCCTGTGAGCGTCATCGCGGGCATAAATTGTCTTGCCGCCCTGGCGCAGCACGTAGAGCGGCGGCACCGCCAGATAGAGGTGACTGCCGCGGATCAGTTCCGGCATTTCCTGATAAAAGAAGGTGATGAGGAGCGAGGCGATGTGGGCGCCGTCGACATCCGCGTCGGTCATGATGATGACGCGCTCGTAACGGAGGTCTTCCTCGCGATATTTCGTGCGCGTGCCGCAGCCAAGCGCCTGGATGAGATCGGCGATCTGCTGGTTGGCAGACAGCTTCTCCCGGCTGGCGCTGCCGACGTTCAGGATCTTTCCCCGCAAGGGAAGAATGGCCTGATTGGCACGGTTGCGGCCCTGCTTGGCCGAGCCGCCAGCCGAGTCGCCCTCGACGATGAAGAGTTCGGCACCTTCCGCCGTGCTCTGCGAGCAGTCGGCCAGTTTGCCGGGCAGGCGCAGCTTGCGCACCGCCGTCTTGCGGTTGACTTCCTTCTCCTTGCGGCGGCGCAGGCGCTCTTCGGCGCGCTCGATCACCCAGTCGAGAAGCTTGGCTGCTTCCGCCGGATTGCCGGCCAGATAGTGATCGAAAGGATCGCGCAGCGCATTCTCGACGATGCGCTGCGCCTCGACGGTGGCGAGCTTGTCCTTGGTCTGGCCGACGAATTCCGGCTCGCGGATGAAGACCGACAGCATGCCGACCGCGGAGATCATCACGTCGTCCGTGGTAATCTCCTTGGCACGTTTGTTCTGCGTCAGTTCCGCATAGTTCTTGAGACCCTTGGTGAGCGCGATGCGCAAGCCCGCCTCATGGGTGCCGCCCTCCGGCGTCGGAATGGTGTTGCAGTAGGAATGGACCTGCGGGTCGCCCCCATACCAGGTGATCGCCCATTCGAGCGCTCCATGCCCGCCGGTCTTTTCCGTGCGACCGGCGAAGATCTCGCGGGTGACGGTGAATTCCTTGCCCAGCGTGGCACCGAGATAATCCTTCAGGCCGCCAGGGAAATGGAAGACGGCCTTTTCGGGAATTTCGCCATCGGCAGGCACGACGCCGGGATCGCAGCTCCAGCGGATCTCGACGCCGCCGAAGAGATAGGCCTTCGAGCGCGCCATGCGAAAGATGCGGCCGGCATCGAATTTCGCATGATCGCCGAAGATCTGCGGGTCGGGGTGGAAGCGCACCTTGGTGCCGCGGCGGTTCTGCACATCACCGAGCTGCTCCAGCCCTCCCTGCGGTACGCCCCGCGAAAAACGCTGGCGATAGAGCTTGCGGTTACGGGCGACCTCGACTTCCAGAAGGTCCGACAACGCGTTGACGACGGAGACACCGACGCCGTGCAGGCCGCCGGAGGTCTCGTAGGCCTTGCCGTCGAACTTACCGCCCGCATGCAGCTTGGTCATGATGACTTCGAGCGTCGATTTGCCCGGCACCTGCGGGTGGTTCTCGACCGGAATGCCGCGGCCGTTGTCGGTGACGGTCAGGCACCCCTCGGCATCCAGATGCACGTCGATGAAATCCGCATGGCCTGCGACCGCCTCGTCCATCGAGTTGTCGATGACTTCCGCGAAGAGATGATGCAGCGCCTTTTCGTCCGTGCCGCCGATGTACATGCCAGGGCGCATGCGCACGGGTTCCAGGCCTTCCAGGACGCGGATCGAGGAGGCGCCGTAATCGTCGCCGGAAGACTGCGCGGCAGGGCGCAACGTCGAAGATTCGGCCTGAACGGCAGGCGCGGGCTCGACGGCAACCGGCTTCGATGTCAAAGGCAGTTCGGCAAAAAGGTCGTTATTGTCATCCATCGGCTGCGTCGGTACTACCTGTCGGGGTGCGGAGGAGGAAGCCATACCCATCTCATGCTGTTTCGAATCACTCGCGATTCTGCCAGAAAACGGGCTTTTTCGCGATGCCGCAAGGAAACGGCCGTTATTCAGCAATGCTTTGCCGATATCGCAATGGCAAGATTCAACGGTATCGGGGACCCGATGAAACAAACCATGTCCACAATTCATTTCATTTTCGGGGCGGCTTTTGCTGCCATGCTCACGCTCGCCGGCCTGCCCGCCGCCGCTCAGGAAGGACCGATCAAGCCGTTCAAGGATGATCTGTTCTCCAGGCAGACGGTGCTGAAATCCGCCGATGGCGGCGCCTACGAGGTGATCGATTATCAGGAGATGCGCGACATAAACGGCCGCGACCGGGTGCCGGAGCGGCGCGTGAAGGATGAATACGTCTCCCCGGGCGTGCGGCGCTACCAGGAAAACGAGACGCTCGATCTCTCCGGCCGCAGGCTCGATGTCACCCGGGTGGGACAATCGAAGGGCGCCGCCTTCACGGTGATCTTCATCCATGGCCGGGGCGGCGACCGGCGGCTCGGCGTCAACGACTATACGTTCGGCGGCAATTTCAACCGGCTGAAGAACCTCGCCGTCGACAACGGCGGCACCTATTATTCGCCGAGCGTCACATCGTTCGACGCCAACGGGGCGGCCGATATCGCGGCATTGATCCGCTATGCTTCCGAACAGTCCGGCGGGCGGCCGGTGATCCTCGCCTGCGCCTCGATGGGCGGCTTGATCTGCGAAGGGATCAGCCATGACAGCGAGGCGGTGCGCGATCTCAGAGGCATGGTGCTGCTCGGCGCTCCGCCGGATTCCGGCCTTCCGTCAAGCCCCATGGCAAAACGCAAGGTGCCGATCTATTTCGCCCATGGCAGCGCCGACAGCGTCTACAAGGCCGAGGAACAGGCCGGAATCTACCATAGATTGCACATAGCCAATCACCCGGTCCGCTTCACGCTCTTCCAGACCGGCAGTCACGGAACACCGATCCGCATGGTCGACTGGCGCAAAGTGCTCAATTTCGTGCTTCTCGCCCACAGATAATGTGGATAACGCCTCTTCGGCACAGAACGGCACCTCTAACCGATTGAATCCCGCCGTAGCGACCTGAACGGCAGAATCCGGCATCTTCGACACGAGCCTGTAGATGCGATCGGGCGAACCAAGGCCTTGAATCAAGACCGTTTTTCGGCGTACGAATGGTTGCCGGATATGTCGTGAGACCTATCTTTGCACGCGGAGGTAGCGGCCCAATGCCGAAGCCGCAAGAGGAGAGGAAATAGCTGCTGATGACGCCTGATGTGCGCCCGCTCGTTGCCGGAAACTGGAAGATGAACGGCACCCGCGAATGCCTGCCCGAGATCAAGGCCATGGCGGAAGGCGTCCAGGACGCATTGTCCGAAAAAGTCGATGCGCTGATATGCCCGCCCGCGACGCTCATCTATGTCGCAACGGCACTTGCGACCGACAGCCCGCTGATGATCGGCGGCCAGGATTGTCATCAGAATGTCTGCGGCGCCCATACGGGCGATATTTCCGCCGAGATGATCGCCGACTGTTTCGGCACGTATGTCATTGTCGGCCATTCGGAGCGCCGCGCCGATCACGCCGAGACCGATCATCTTGTGCGTGCCAAAGCGCAGGCGGCCTATGACGCGGGTCTGACCGCAATCATCTGCGTCGGCGAAACGTCGGATGAACGGGATGGCTACCAGACGCTCGACATCCTGAAGCGCCAGATCTTCCATTCGGTGCCGGAAACCGCGACGGCTGACAATACCGTCATCGCCTACGAACCCGTCTGGGCGATCGGCACAGGGGTTACGCCGACCACCGAGGACGTCGAGATCGCCCATGCCTTCATGCGGGCCGAACTCGTCATGCGTTTCGGCGAGGAGGGCAGGGGGATGCGCATCCTCTATGGCGGCTCCGTCAAACCTGCAAACGCCCGGGAACTGATGAGCGTCGAGAATGTCGACGGTGCGCTGATCGGCGGCGCGAGCTTGAAAGCGGACGATTTCCTCGCCATCTACCGGGTCTATGAAGAGCTGATCGCCTAAAGGTTTTCAGAAGGGCTTGGAATGCGCGCGGCTCTCATGTAAAGAGCCGCCAACCTCATTGTTGCTTCCTCTCACGGAGGCATGGATTTTGATATGCAGACCGTACTGATCGTCATCCATCTCATGATCGTGCTCGCGCTTGTCGGCGTGGTGCTGATCCAGCGTTCCGAAGGCGGCGGGCTCGGCATCGGCGGCGGCTCCGGCTTCATGTCGGCGCGTGGCACGGCCAACGCGCTGACCCGTACCACCGCTATCCTTGCGGCGCTCTTCTTCATCACCTCGCTCGCTCTCGGCATCCTGTCACGCTACGAAAGCCGTCCGAGCGACATCCTGAACCGCATCCCGCAGAGTCAGCAGGGCACCGGCGGCGGCATTCTCGACCAGCTCGGTCCGGCACCGACGCAGCAGCCTGCACAGCCTGACAACGGCGTTCCGTCCGGTTCCGGTGCTACTGCTCCGGAGCCTGCGGCACCTGCAACCGGCAGCGCCCCCGTTACGGGTGCGGCTCCGGCTGCGCCGGCAGTTCCTTCCGCCCCCGCGGCACCGGCAACCGGCGCGGCGCCCGCCGCTCCGGCGCCGGCCGCACCTTCGGGTGTTCCGACCGGCCAATAAGGCCCGGTCAAAGCTTCAAGCTCCGGCAGGCCAAAAGCCTGCCGGTTTTATTTTGGGAAGATTCCACAGCCGTTTTTTTAGAAGCGGATAATTTGTGCTGGCGGAATCACGAATGAAAAGGTATCCGGTGAATCCCATGGCGCGATATGTATTCATCACTGGCGGCGTGGTTTCCTCCCTCGGAAAAGGAATAGCGGCCGCGGCACTTGGAGCATTGCTGCAAGCCCGGGGCTACCGGGTGCGGCTCAGAAAACTCGACCCTTATCTCAACGTCGACCCGGGAACGATGAGCCCGACGCAGCACGGCGAGGTGTTCGTGACCGACGACGGGGCCGAAACCGACCTCGATCTCGGCCATTACGAGCGTTTCACCGGGCGTTCGGCGACCAAGACCGACAACATCACCACGGGTCGGATCTACAAGAACATCATCGACAAGGAACGGCGCGGCGACTATCTCGGCGCCACCGTCCAGGTCATTCCGCACGTCACAAACGAGATCAAGGACTTCGTCACCGAAGGCAATGACGACTATGATTTCGTCATCTGCGAGATCGGCGGTACGGTCGGCGATATCGAGGCGATGCCGTTCCTCGAAGCGATCCGCCAGCTCGGCAACGACCTGCCGCGCGGCACGGCGGTCTATCTCCACCTGACGCTGATGCCCTATATCCCGGCGGCCGGCGAATTGAAGACCAAGCCGACGCAGCATTCGGTGAAGGAATTGCAGGCACTCGGCATTGCACCTGACATCCTGCTGGTGCGCGCCGACCGGGAGATCCCGGAGGCAGAGCGCCGCAAGCTCTCGCTCTTCTGCAACGTGCGGCCTTCCGCCGTCATCCAGGCACTCGACGTTGCGAACATCTACGACGTGCCGATGGCCTACCACAAGGAAGGCCTCGACAACGAAGTGCTGGCGGCCTTCGGCATCGAACCGGCGCCGAAGCCGCGCCTCGAACCCTGGGAAGAGGTCTGCAACCGTATCCGCACGCCGGAAGGCGAAGTGACGATCGCGGTGGTCGGCAAATATACCGGCCTCAAGGATGCCTACAAATCGCTGATCGAGGCGCTGCATCACGGCGGCATCGCCAACCACGTCAAGGTCAAGATCGAATGGATCGAGTCGGAGGTCTTCGAGAAGGAAGATCCGGCGCCCTATCTGGAAAAGGTCAACGGCATTCTGGTGCCGGGCGGTTTCGGCGAGCGCGGTTCGCAGGGCAAGATCAATGCGGCGCGGTTCGCGCGTGAGCGCAAGGTGCCGTATTTCGGCATCTGCTTCGGCATGCAGATGGCCGTCATCGAAGCGGCACGCAACCTTGCCGGCATCGAGAAGGCATCGTCGACCGAATTCGGCCCGTCCAAGGCCCCGGTTGTCGGCCTGATGACCGAATGGGTGAAGGGCAACGAGCTGGAAATACGCTCCGCCGCCGGCGATCTCGGCGGAACGATGCGTCTCGGCGCCTACAAGGCGACGCTGAAGAAGGATACCAAGATCGCCGACATCTATGGTTCGACCGATATTTCCGAGCGTCACCGTCACCGCTACGAGGTGAACATCGACTACAAGGACCGGCTGGAAAGCTGCGGCCTGGTATTCTCCGGCATGTCGCCCGACGGCCTGTTGCCGGAGACGATCGAATATGCTGACCATCCGTGGTTCATCGGCGTCCAGTACCATCCGGAACTGAAGAGCCGGCCGCTCGATCCTCATCCGCTCTTCGCGAGCTTCATCGAAGCCGCGCTGGAACAGAGCCGTCTGGTGTAACACCGTCGGCTGCCGGCGCGTCCTACCGTGTCTGCCACCGTCACAACATGGCTTGCTTTCCTGCAGATGCCGTGTTCGGATTGCGTTTTTCATCGGGCCGGTTTGAGATGAGCATTTTCGACAGGTTTTCGCTGGCAGGACGGGTAGCGCTGGTCACCGGCGGCGGACGGGGGCTCGGCTTCGAGATGGCCAAGGCGCTCGCAGAGGCCGGCGCCCATGTGGTCCTGACCGGACGGACGGCGGAAACGCTCGACCGCGCCGTCGCCGCCATTGCGAGGGACGGCGGCAGGGCGCAAGCTGCGGCCTTCGACGTGGCGGATATCGAGGCGGGCCGCGCGGTGATCGCCGATATCCACAGGACGCATGGCCGGCTCGATATCCTGATCAACAATGTCGGTGCCCGCGACAGGCGTCCGCTCGCCGCATTCAGCGACCAGGACGTCCTGCACCTGATCCAGACGGACCTTATTGCGGCGATCTCGCTCTCGCGCGATGCCGCGGAAATCATGAAGGCCCAGGGTCATGGCCGCCTCATCGCGGTCACGTCGATCATCGGCGACATGGCTCTTCCCGGCGACGCCGTCTATCCCGTCGCCAAACAGGGCATGACGGGCCTGGTGCGCAGCCTCGCCGTCGAATATGGCCCGCATGGCGTGACCAGCAACGCGATCGCGCCCGGCATGTTCGCGACCGAGACCAATGCCGCCATCTGCGAAAACCCGGACATGATCGCCTTCATGCGCCGGCGCGTGCCCCTGCAGCGCTGGGGCCAGCCGGAGCAGATCGCCGGAGCGGCGCTCTTTCTCTCAAGCGACGCAGCCTCCTTCGTCAACGGCCATGTATTGACCGTCGACGGAGGAATGTCGGTGCGGATGTAACTCGCGTCCTCAGGCTGTCTGTGGCATCCGGCCGATATAGATCGAGCGAGGGCGGATCAACCGGCCTTCAAGAGCCTGCTCGCGGGCGTGGGCGATCCAGCCAACCGTGCGGCCGATCGCGAAGACACCGGTAAAGGCCTCGCGGGGGAATTTCAGCGCATCGAGCAGCAGGGCCGTATAGAACTCGACATTGACGTCGAGCGGCCGATCGGGCTTGCGCACCCTCAAGATGGCGAGCGCCGCCTGTTCGACGGCTTCCGCAAGCCGGATACGGTGACGGTTGACCTGACCCGTAGCGATCAGCGGCCTCAAGGCGCCTTTCAACGCATCGGCGCGGGGGTCGCGGACGCGGTAGACCCGGTGGCCGAAGCCCATCAGCCGCTCGCCACGATCGAGCGCCTGGCCAAGCCAGTGTTTCGCATTGTCTTCCGTACCGATCGCATCCAGCATGTCGAGCACCGGCCCCGGCGCGCCGCCATGCAGCGGTCCCTTGAGCGCGCTGATCGCCGCCAGCACGGAGGAGGTGAGGCCGGCGCGCGTAGAGGCGATGACGCGCGAGGCGAAGGTCGAAGCGTTGAGGCCGTGATCGGAGATCGTCACCAGATAGGCATCGAGGGCGGCGACTTGCTCCCTGGACGGCAACTCGGCGTTCAGCATGGCGAGGATATCGGCGGACTGGGAGAGAGCCGGGTTCGGCGCCACCGGCGTTTCGGCCCTCTGCAGCCGAAGCACGGCCGGCAGGAAGACGGCAGGAGCGGCAAGCAGCCGCAATGCCGTGTCGAAGTCGTCGCCATCCGGCAGTCTCGCGATCAGGGCACGCATAGCATCCACCGGCGGCAGCTTTGATAGAACCGCGTCCATGGCTTGGACATGTGCGAAAACCTCGGCGCGCATGCGGCCAAGGCGGGCCTTCAGGTCGCCGGCCGTAACGGAGCGCTCCATGAGGCCGTCGAGCAGCAGGGCAGCCGTATCCTCGTAAGTCGCACGCTCGACGAGTTGATCGAGCGATATGCCGCGAATGATCAGCCGGCCGGCTTCTCCATCGACATCCGAAAGCCGGGTTTCGGCAGCGACGACGTCTTCAAGTCCGTTTTTCATGAGTGTTTCTCCTTTACGGCAGAGAGGATCGGACCTAGTCTTATTGACGTCAATCTTGATGCAATCGATCAATGTAAACCATGCTCTGGATCACCGCCGAAGAAGCGCTTGCCCGCCTCAGGACCAAGCCGCAGACCCTTTACGCGAATGTGAGCCGCGGCCGCATCCGCGCGAAGCCCGACCCGGCCGATCCGCGCCGCAGCCTCTATCAGGCCGACGACGTCAGGCGGCTGGCCGAGCGGCATGCCGGGCGGCGTCAGGCGGCAGCGGTGGCGGCAGATGCGATCCGCTGGGGCGATCCCGTCCTGCCGACATCGATCTCGACGATTTCCAACGGAAAACTGTTCTATCGCGGCCGCGATGCGATCGAGCTCTCCAAACATGCGACGCTGGAGGAAATCGCCGCGCTCCTCTGGGATGCCAAAGAGGTTTATGTCGGCGTGGCGGAGGGAGGCGGGGCAGGCCCTCGCATTGCAGAGGCCTTCGCCGGGCTTGCCTCGCGCATCGTGACCGACCTGCCGGCGCTCGGCCGGAAGGCTTCGGTTCTGAAGGCCGAGGCCGCCGGTGTGCTATCGACCGTCGCGGCGGCGCTGGCGCCCTGGCGCGGCGACCCTGTTCCTCTGCATCTGCGCCTCGCATTGGGCTGGCAGCGGCCGGACGCCGCCGAGCCGATCCGCAAGGCGCTGGTGCTGGCGGCCGAGCATGAGCTGAACGTCTCCGCCTTCGCGGCGCGGGTGACCGCCTCATCAGGGGCAGCACTTTCCGCGGCGACGCTGTCTGGCCTGGCGACGCTGACAGGTCCTCGGCATGGCGGCGCATGGCTGAGCGTGACGAGGCTTACCGAGCGGGCGGCGTCTATCAGCGTACGAGGCGCGATCCGCGATATGCTTTCGTCCGAAGGAGTGGTCAGGCCGTTCGGCCACCGGCTTTATCCGCAAGGCGACCCGCGTGCCGGCGCGCTGATGGCGAGTTTCGAGGCGCCGCCCCTCTATGGTGCATTGGCGCGGGCCGGGGAGGAGCTGCTTGGCGAACCGATCAACATCGATTTCGTGCTGGCGGCGCTTTCGGCGACTTTCGAGCTCCCGGAGGACGCGCCCCTCATCATCTTTGCGCTCTCGCGCACGACCGGATGGCTCGCACATGCCATAGAGCAGATCGAGAGCGGGCATTTGATCCGCCCCCGGGCGCGCTATACCGGAACAGCCGGCCCTTAGGAGAGCCCTCTTATCCGACGGCAGAAGCGAGACCGTCGGGTGGCCTCGATCCTCGACCCCGCCGGCCATATGCGGGTGGTGCTCGAGCGCGAGGAAAAGATCGCCGCCTGAGGGCTCGCGCCTTTAGCTTACGTCCGGCCGGCCTTCAGCGTCTTCGTCCACCAGGCAAGATCGTCGAACATGGCGGTCGCCTGCTGCTTCAGCGCGTCGAAATCGGCAAGCGTCTTCTCACCCTGAAGGACAGCCGCGAACTGATCGCGCGAGACATGCACGGCCGCACGGAGCGGCGCCATCTGCAGCTCGACGCAGATCAGGCGGAGATGCTCGACCGCGCGGGCACCACCGACACCGCCATAAGCGACAAAGGTCGCCGGCTTGCGGATAAATTCCGGATAGACATAATCGAGCGCGTTCTTCAGCGCACCGGAAATGCTGTGATTGTATTCAGCGGTGATGAAGATATAGCCGTCCAGAGAGGCAATCTTCGCCGCCCATTTCCGGGCAACCGGGTGAGAGGAGGGGGTTCTTGCCGGAGAGACCGGTTCCTCGAAGAGCGGCAGCGGATAATCGCGCAGATCGACCACTTCGAAATCAAGATCGCCGCGCTCGCCGATCAGCGACGTCAGCCATTCGACCGGTTTATCGGCGAAGCGATTGGGGCGCGTGGTACCGACGATGATGCCGATCTTCGGATTGGACATGTAACACCTCCTGACAATATGGATGGGAACTTCCGGCGCAGTCGGCTTTCCACGTCTTCACGTCACGGGAGCCGACGAATGGGAATTGAAGGGCATACACCGTTCGGTGAGATGAGTCCGCCCGTTTTAGCGGCTGCTGCTCTCCATTCCTAGTCCACCGAATCGATAGGAACCCATCCAACATTTCGATGGATGCAGCATCACGGGCGAATGAGCAAAATCGGGCAAGGGGAGCCGGCCGGCAGTTCCGGCGCATGCGGTGGGCGGATGACGAGACCGTCCGAATGGGCAAAGATCTTCATCATCGACGAATCCTGCTTCGCGAAGACATCGGCGACCAGATTTCCATCACGATCTTTCGAGAGCCTGGCGCGAAGGTAATCCTGGCGCTGGTCATTGGCGGCAAGCGCCTTCGCCGTCATCCCCTGCACCTCGCGCCGTCTTTCGGGCAGGTGGGCGAGCTTCCTTACCAGAGGCTCAAGGAAAAGCATGCCGGTGACGAGGCTCGCAACGGGATTTCCGGGCAGGCCGAGAACCTGCATGTCGCCAAGCATTCCAACCATCAGCGGCTTTCCAGGCCGCATGGCGATGCGCCAGAAATCGAGCTCCATGCCCGCGTCTCCCAGCGTCGCCTGGACAAGGTCGTGATCGCCGACCGAAGCGCCGCCGAGCGTCACCAGCACGTCGACCTTTTCCGCACGGGCCTTCTCGATCGCGGCAGCGATATCCGCGTGACGGTCCCTGACGATACCGAGGTCGAGAACCTCGCCGCCATTGTCGCGCACCAGAGCCGAGATTCCGAACGTGTTTGAGGCAATGATCTGCGCCGCGCCGGGCGCACCGCCCGGCTGGATCAGCTCATCGCCAGTTGCAAGCACGGCGACGCGCGGCTTGCGATAGACGGAAAGCTCCGGATGGTTCATCGCCGCCGCGACGGTGAGATGCGAGAAGTCCAGCACGGTGCCTGCGGGCAGGACGGACTCGCCCTCGGCGAAATCCTGGCCGCGCGGGCGAACATGCCGCCCCTTCACCACTTCGAATCCGGTGCGGATGCGATCGCCTTCGAGTTTTTCGGCATCCTCCTGGATGAGGATGGAATCGGCGCCTTGCGGCAAGGGTGCGCCGGTGAAGATACGCACAGCTTCGCTTTTGCCGAGTGTGCCTGCGAAGGCATGGCCTGCGGCGGCGCTGCCGATCACCGTCAACTCGGCGCCGACGGCCCGCGCATCTTCGGCCCGCAGGGCATAGCCATCCATGGCCGAGGCATCGAACGGCGGCTGGGTGAGGCGGGCAAGGACGTCAGCCACCAGCACCCGGCCGCTCGCTTCGCCGAGCGGCACGGACTCGATCGCTTCGATCGGGCCTGCCTTGGCGAGCAGTCGGCTTTTTGCTTCGGCTACGGGCAACAGTGCCATGGCTCAGCCCTCCGATCAGTCTTTTGCGCGATAGGTTCCGGACTTGCCGCCGGTCTTTTCGAGAAGCCGGATGCCGCCGATCTCCATGCCCTTGTCGGCGGCCTTGGCCATGTCGTAGATCGTCAGGCAGGCGACGGAAACGGCGGTCAGCGCCTCCATCTCGACGCCGGTCCTGCCGGTGAGCTTTGCGGTGGCCGTGACGCGCAGACCGGGAAGCGCTTCGTCCTCGGTGATCTCGACCGAAACCCTGGTCAGCATCAGCGGATGGCAGAGCGGGATGAGATCGGAAGTCTTTTTGGCGGCCATGATGCCGGCAAGCCGCGCCGTGCCGACGATATCGCCCTTTTTTGCGTTGCCCTTGCGGATGAGGGCCAGCGTTTCAGGCAGCATGCGGACATAACCTTCGGCCGTCGCCGAACGGCTCGTCTCGGCCTTGTCGCCGACATCGACCATATGCGCCTCGCCGGAGGCACCGATATGGGTGAGGTTCGCCATCATTCCGCCGCCAGGGTCGCGGTCCCGCCGGTCAGGAGCATGCGGGTCGCCGCGGCCACATCGTCCTTGCGCATCAGGCTTTCGCCGACGAGGAAAGTATTGATGCCCGCCTGTTTCAAGCGCTGGCAATCCTCATGGGTGAAGATACCGCTTTCACCAACGAGCAGCCGGTCGGCCGGCACCATGGGCGCCAGCTTCTCGCTCGTCGTCAGGCTCACTTCAAAGGTGCGCAGGTTGCGGTTGTTGATGCCGACCAGCGGCGAAGGGAGTTTCAGAGCCCGCTCCATCTCCTCGGCGTCATGCACCTCGATCAGCGCGTCCATGCCGAGTTCGACGGCAACGTCATGGAGCTCGCGCGCCTCATCATCCGAGAGCGACGCCATGATCAGCAGGATGCAATCGGCACCCCAGGCGCGGGCCTCATAGACCTGATAGGGCTCGAACATGAAATCCTTGCGCAGCGCCGGGAGCGAACAGGCATTGCGGGCGGCGGTGAGAAACTCCGGCGCGCCCTGGAAGCTCGGCTTGTCGGTGAGAACCGAAAGACAGGCGGCACCACCGGCCTCGTAAGCCGCAGCCAGCGCCGGCGGATCGAAATCCGGGCGGATCAGGCCCTTCGACGGGCTCGCCTTCTTGATCTCGGCGATCAGCCCGAGAGCGCCGGCATCCTGCTTCGCCCTGAGCGCCCGATAAAAACCGCGCGGAGCCGGCTGATCGGCTGCACGTGCCTTCACTTCGGCCAGCGGCGCGCTTGCCTCGGCGGCGGCGATCTCCTCGCGCTTATAGGCCTCGATCTTCTTCAGGATATCCGTCATGACCGGCCTCAATGCTTGTCGTTCGATACGGCGACCAGGCGATCAAGCGCCGCGGCCGCTTCGCCGCTCTCCAGCGAGCGGGTGGCGATCCGCATGCCGTCGGCAATCGTCTCGGCCTTGCCGGCAACGACGAGCGACGCAGCGGCATTGCAGAGCGAGATGTCACGATAGGCATTTTTCGCACCACCAAGCACCGCGCGCAAGGCCGCAGCGTTGACCGCGCCATCGCCGCCCTTGAGTTCGGCAAGCGTTGCGGGCTGCACGCCGAAATCCATCGGCGTCAGCTCGAAGGAGCGGATCTTGCCGTCCTCCAGCGCCGTCACCTGCGTGACGCCGGTCGTAGTGATCTCGTCCATGCCGTCGCCATGCACGACCCAGACCGTCTCGGAGCCCAAATCGCGCAGCACTTCGGCGATCGGCTGCAGCCATTTCGGCGAGAAGACGCCGAGAAGCTGACGCTTGGCGCCTGCCGGATTGGACAGCGGGCCGAGCAGGTTGAAGATCGTGCGGGTGCCGAGCTCGACGCGACTCGGACCGACGTGGCGCATGGCCGCGTGATGCATGGAGGCAAACATGAAGCCGATGCCGGCTTCCCTGATGCAGCGGGCGATCAGATCAGGGCCGATTTCCAGGTCCACGCCCAGCATCGACAGCGTGTCAGCCGTGCCGGATTTGGAGCTCTGTGCCCGGTTGCCATGCTTGGCGACCTGCACACCGCAGCCGGCGACGATCAGCGAGGCAAGAGTAGAGATGTTGTAGGTCCCAAGGCCATCGCCGCCGGTGCCGACGATATCGATCACATCCTCCGGAGCCTCGACAGGCAGCATCTTGGCACGCATGGTTGTAACGGCGCCGGCGATCTCGGCGACCGTCTCGCCGCGCACGCGCAGCGCCATCAGGAAGCCGCCGATCTGCGACGGCGTCGCCTCGCCGGACATCAGGATGTCGAAGGCGTCGCGCGCCTCCTCACGGGAGAGGCTCTCGCCGTTGGCGACCTTGGCGATAAGAGGTTTCAGCTCAGGCATACGCGGCCCATCCTTGTCCGTCACTGGAGCATGACCTGATTGACGACCGCCTGGTTGATCGAGACCCCATAGCCGTCCTTCAGGCTGTTGACCATCTGGTCGAGCATGTCGTCGCCGGCGGAATCGGCCATGCGCTGCAGTTGCTCGTCGCCGGAAAGCGCATCGGTGGTCGCCTGATCGACGGCGGTCACCTTCATCAGCAGGCGGCTTTCGCCATCGGCACCGAGTGCGGTCGCCGTGATATCGACCGGGCCGGAGAAGGCCGCCGCGATCGCCTCGTTGCCGAAGATCGCGTCTTCCGCGCCGCGGCGCAGGCCCTGCTTGTTCTCGACGGCAAGACCAAGCTCGCCGCCGATCGTCGCCAGCGTCTCTCCCTTGTCCAGGCGAGCCTTGAGCTCGTTCGCCTTCGCGGCGAGCGCCTGGCGCTGCTGGTCCGCCGTCCAGTCCGCAATCGCCTTGTCACGCACTTCGGCAAGCGGGCGGTCGCGTTCCGGCACGATATTGCGGACCTCGAACCAGACATAACCGTCATTGCCGAGATTGACCGGAATTGTATCCGCACCCGGCTCTGTACGGAAGACCTCGCCCAGCAGCTGGTTGGAGGCCGGCAGGTCGGTGATCCGCTGTTCCTGCTCGTTATTGCCCGAAGCATCGGCGGTGACGGTGACGGCCTTGAGGTTGAGCTCCTTGGCCGTATCCTCAAGCGAGGTGCCGCCGCTGCGCATATCCTCGAACCGGTCATGGACGCTCAGCACTTCCTGAGACGCGGCGGAAACAGCAAGCCGCTGGCGGATCTCTTCCTTCACCTCGTCGAAGGACCGCACCGTTTCCGGACGGATGTTGGTGACGCGCAGGATGACCGGACCGAACGTACCGTCGATCACCGGTGTCGTGCCGCCACTTGCCGCCACCTTGAAGGCTGCATCCGCGAAGGCCGGATCAGGCATGTTCTCTCTGGTGAAATCGCCGAGCAACACGTCGGACGCGGTCTTGCCCTGATCGGTGACAAGCTGGTCGAAGGTCGCCGTGCCGTCCTTGAGCTGGGTCGCGGCCGCTTCGGCCATTTCCTTGTCGGGGAAGGGAAGCTGCTCGATGGTGCGGGTTTCGTGCGTCTTGTAGCTGTCCTTGTTCTTCTCGTATTCGGCGCGTACCTGATCGTCGGTGATCGCCGACGCGTCGGCGATATCGGCAGGCTGCAGCTTCACATAGGCGAAGGTGCGGTATTCCGGCGCGCGATAGCGGGTCTTCACGCCTTCGAACCAGGCGGACAGCACATCGTCGGCCGGAGCCTTGACCGGATCGATATTGGCGTTGGAAAGCAGGAGATAATCGACCGTGCGGCTCTCGTCGCGGTAGCTCTTCAGCGCGTCGACAAGCACCTGCGGCGGCTTGAAGCCGTCGGATACCGCCTCGACGATCTGGCTGCGCACTGCGGCCTTGCTGCGCTCCTTGATGTAGTCGTCCTCGCGAAGGCCGGCATTGCGCAGGCGGGAGGTGAAGAGGTTACGATCAAACTGGCCGTTGACGCCCTTGAAGGCCGGGTCTTCGGCGATCAGGTTGGCGAGCCGATCTTCCGAAAGCCCGAGGTTCATGTCGTCGGAAAGCTGGTCGAGCGCGGCACCGGCTGCGAGCTGGGCGAAGACCTCGTTTTCCACGCCGAAGGCGCGTGCCTGTTCCGCGGTAAGCTGGGTGCCGAACTGGCGGCTCAGATTGGCGATCTGCCGCTGATAGGCGAGGCGGAACTCCTCGGTCGAGATCTGCTGATCCCCGACGGTCATCACCGTATTGCTGCCCGCCGTCAACACCGTGTGGGACACGCCCCAGATGCCGAAGGAAACGACCAGAAGCAGAAGCAGCGCCTTGGCGACCCAGGAGCGGGCGGCGTCTCTGAGGGAATCGAGCATAGATCAACATACCTTCAAACAGTCTTGCCGCCTCAAAACGGCGGATCGAAGGACTGTCTCTAAATCAAACCGAGACGGAAATGAAGGCATGCCGACGGAAAAGCGATTGGTTCGGATCTAGGCACGCTTGGCGGGCTTCGCAGCCGATGACATGGGACCGGCATTCAATCGATCGGCGAGGGCTTCGGCGTCCCGCGGAGCGCGGACTTTGACGTCATTGTCGAAATAGACATAGACATCCCGCCCATGGGCACGCGGCGGCGAGGGCGGTCCGACGCGCAGCGCCTCTTTCGGATCGCGGCCTTTCGTCCATTGCCGGATCAGATGCGCCCAATGGTCTAGCGCCTTGTCGTCATAACCGCTCACGTAGAGTTGTTCCGAACCGTGCAGCCGGCAGTAGACGAAATCGGCTGTCAGATCCATGAGCAGCGGCCATTCGACGGTGTCCGCCACGACCAGGCCGATCCGGTAGCGGCGCAGAAGATCAACAAATTCCTGGGAGCGGAAACTGTCGTGGCGGATTTCCAGCGCGTGACGCATCGGCCGGTTCGCATCACTCCTGACATGGCACCTATCTTCCAGCCGAGCGTCATGCTTTCGGGCAAGTTCGACGGCCTCCTCGGTATCCTTCGGCAGCAGTTTCAGGAAGGATTCGAAACGGTCCGGATCGAATGCCATGCTAGGTGGGAACTGCCACAGGATAGGGCCGAGCTTCCTGCCGAGGCGCAGGACACCGGAGGCCAGGAAATTGGCAAGCGGCGTCTCGATATCGACGAGACGCCGCATATGGGTGATGTAGCGCGAGCCCTTTATGGCGAAGACGAAATCGGCCGGCGTCGCGTCGTACCAGGCCGCAAAGCTTTTGGGCCGCTGAAGGCCGTAGAACGTGCCGTTGATCTCGATCGAACGAAAATGCTCGGCCGCATAGGTCAGTTCCTGCTTCTGCGGCAGGCCTTCGGGATAGAAGACGCCGCGCCAGGGCTTGTAGGTCCAGCCCGAAATGCCGATCCGGATATCGCCCGACTGTTTCTTCATCGCACCACCTGAGGTCACGCCGATCCGAACGCCGGGAGGGCTCGGTGGTTCCCGGGACGGCTATTTGGTGAAGATGAAGAAGGCGCCGAGCGCAATGAAACCGAAGCCGACGATCTGCTTCCAATGGATCGCTTCGCCAAGATAAAGCACGGAAAAGACCACGAAGACCGAGAGCGTGATGACCTCCTGGATGGTCTTCAGCTGCGCCGCGTTGAAATAGCCGTAGCCGATGCGGTTGGCAGGCACCTGCATGCAGTACTCGAAGAAGGCGATGCCCCAGCTTGCCAGAATGACGAGGTAGAGCGGCTTGTTCTCGAACTTGAGATGGCCATACCAGGCGAACGTCATGAACACGTTCGAAAGGATCAGAAAGCCGACGGTGAGAAAGGGGACTGCGGTAGTGGGCATGGTATAGAATCCGTAGAGGAAGGTACTGCCCTACGGCAATCACGTTCGGTCCGCAAATACAAGCGGCTGCTCCATCGGCGACCGAGAGCAAGGCGCCTGCGGACCGGTTGCCGGACGAGCGGCGGAGCCGGCGAAACGGCAATACTGCCTGACCGGGCATTCGAGGCAGTTCGGATCGTCGAACCGACAGAACACCTGGCCGAGACGCTTCACCAGCACGTGGAATTCCGAGAATTCGAATGCAGTCCAATCCGGCATCGCCGCCATGACCACATCATGTGCTGCTGCAATATCGGCGCGCGGGCCGACCACTCCATAACACTTGAGCACCCGCAGCACATGCGTGTCGACGACGAAGGCAGGCATGGCGAGCGTCGAGAAATTCAGCGTCGAAGCGGCGACCTTCGGACCGACGCCGGGCAGGGCTCGCAGCCAGGCCACGGCTTCCGGAACGGAAAGCTCCTTCAGGAACGAAAGATCGAAATCGGGATGATCCCTGGCGATGAGGCGAAGCGCCTCCTTCACGTGAGAGGCCTTGTCCTTCGCATGGGTGACGTCGCTGATCGCGCCCTCGATGCCGGCGACCGGCGCGGCAGCAAGCTCGTCCCATCGCGGATAGATCCCGATCAGCTTCTGATATGATCTCAGCGAAACCTCGTCCTTCGTGCGGCTGCTGATCATCGATTTCACGAGCTGGCCGATCGGCTCGCGGATATTATGCGGCCGGTAACCGGCAAAGGCCGAGCGCAATCCCTCGCGCATCAGCGAAATGTCCGTCGGAGCTCCAAAGTCGAAAGCGAATTGCATGCCCCTCAATAGAACAAACAAAGAACATGCGCAAGATCACCCCTGATTCTGGCTGGCCAGAAGAAGCAGGACATAGGCAAGGACCGTGAACATCAGGCCCCGGAAGGCATAGGCCACGAACTTGTATTTCTGCCGCGCAATCAGAGAAAGCACGTCAGCATTGTCCAGATACTCGTTGAAGAGATAGCCGATATCGCTTCGCCGGGCGGCCTCTTCGAAGATCGCGCGGTGCCGCGGCCAGGTGCCCCAGAACAAAGATGTCGACTTTTCGATGCGACGCGGCAGTACAACGAGAATCGCCGACAATATCGACAGGACGGATGCAAGTGCGAGAGCACCGGACAGAATTATTTCCGTCCAGTTTCCTTCGGTGTAACGCGACCATTTGAAGACGTTCCGGCCCTCTGTGGAGGATACCAGAAAGGCGAGCATGAAGGTAAAAATATAAGCTGCCTTCTGATCCGATATTTTGATTTGATCATAATAGACATCGTTGATCTTACGGACATGGTTGAAATATTCCTCGGTGATCTCACCGGTCGCCATGGGCATTTCCAACATTTCCGTCGGCGCGCTGTCGAAGTCGCTCAATTCTGTTTCTCCAATTCAAAACTGTTTCCCTGTTAATACACTCCAGACAGAAAGCAATCCGGTCGCCAAGGCCTGCCTTGACACTTGCCGGGTTTGCAAGCAGTGGTGAAGCATGCTGGGGGAATTCAATCGGTTTCATCTTGCAGCCATCGTGCTGCCTCTGCTGGTCGGCGGGTTTTCGTCGCCCGCGTCGGCGGAGCCTGTTCCGCGTTCCGGCCAGGCGGCCGGCGCCGTCATCGCACGCAAGGCGGGCGAGGAAGTCCGCTTCATCGACGTGTCGAATTGGCAGTTCGTCGATCTCAAGCAGGACCTGCTCACCGGCGACGTGCTGCGCACCAATGCGACCGGCCAGCTGGCAATCCTCTTTTCCGACAGGACGCAGGTCCGCCTCGGCCGGAATTCATCGCTCGTCGTCAAGCAGATCACGTCCGGCACCAGCGCCGACACCGTTCTCCAGCTGCAATCAGGCACCATCTGGGCCCGCGCGGAACGCGGCGGCCCGGGCGTCAAGGTCGAAACGCCGGCAGCCGCAGCAGCGATCCGCGGCACCGACTGGACGATGACCGTCAACGGTTCCCGGACGTCGATCACGGTTCTCGAAGGGATTGTCGAGTTCAGCAATCCGCAAGGAAGCTTGCAGGTCGCCGAAGGGGAGGGGGCCGTTGCCACGATCGGCCAGGCGCCCCGCAAGATCGCGATCGTCGAATCCGACGATCGGGAGCAGATGCTGTTCTACCTGCCGCCACGTGAAGCCTTCGAACGCATGCCGCCCGCAGCTCAACCGGTGGCAGACATGCGCCGGCAGGCCGACCACATCACCGCTATCCCGCCCGAACGGCGCAGCACCGAGGACTGGGTGACGCTTGCCGAAACCCAGCTTGCGCTCGAAGGCCGGCAGCGCACGAGGGAAACCCTGACGATCCTCCGGAGCCACCGACTGTCGGCGGCGCAGCAGGCGCGCATCATCCTGATCGAGGCGATCTTCGCGGCAAGCGAGAACCGCTACGCCGACGCTGCGAAACTCTTCGCAAAAGCCGAGCGGGGGCTTGATGCCAAGCGGCGCGGGATTGCGCTTTACGGCGGATATTATGCCCGCTCGCTGGCCGACCCGAACCGCATCGAACCCTTGCCCCCGCAGGCGGGCGGATCGGACGGCGCTTTTCTGCGTGCTTATGCCGTCGGCTTCCTGCAGGACCTGAAGGCTGCCATGAAGGTGCTGGAAGATGCGGAAAGGCAATATCCGGACGATCCGGAGCTTCCTGCCTATCGCGCCTGGCTGGCACTGCTTCTGAACGACAGGGCGCAAGTCGAAGAAGCGATGAACAAGGCGCTGGCGATCGATCCGCAGGAGCCGACGGCGCTCGAAGTGCGCTCGCATTACAAGGCCGGCATTCAGGGCGATATCGACGGTGCGCTCGCAGACGTCGAGGCTGCAGTCAAGGTTGCGCCCGGCGGCAGCACGACCTGGAACCAGATCGGCAACCTGCAATCGACGCGGGGCGCCAATCGCGAGGCGGAAGCGGCCTACCGAAAAGCGATCGAACTCGATCCGGAGGATCCGATCGCGCATGCCAATCTGGCGATCTTCTATCTCGATCTCAACCGCGTCGAAGATGCCAGGCGGGAAATCGACCTTGCCCTGGAGCGCGATCCGAGCCTCAGCGTCGCCCTGATCGCCCGCGGCCGCTACTACATGCAGATCGGCGACATGGACAAGGCGATCGACGACCTTTTGGCGGGTACGGTTTCCAATCCGGGCTATGCGGGCGGACAGTTGCTGCTTTCCGCGGCACAATACCAGAAGGGCGACAGGATCGCCGCCGAACAGGCGGCCGACAATGCCGACCGGCTCGACGACAATGATCCGGTCATTGCGGCCCTTCGCACGGCGGTCGCCATCGACGACTACGATTCCGAAGGCGCCATCCGCAACGCGCAGGAATATGTGCGACGCGCGAAAGCGCGTGGCGGGCAATACAGTTCGCTCGGCGCCAACCAGCAGGCAGGCTCCGCATTGAACAGCGCATTCCGGTTCCAGGGATTGAACGCCTGGGGCGAATATTACAGCGATGCGGTTTTCGATCCCTTTTCCGGCGCCGCGTATATCGACCAGGCAATTCGCGGCAGCGCCAATCCGTTCGCCAACAGTTATTTCTATGGCGCCGACATCATCAACAACGTGCCGAACGGCCAGGGTTTCTCATCTATCCTGCAGGGATTGCTGCTGGAGCCCACCTTGATTTCGTCGCGATCCCGCGGCGTCGATCTGCTTCCGCAGCCCTTCCTGGAAGGTTCGATCGGCGGCGGCATCACGACTGCCGGCGGAGAAACGGGATACGTCGCCGAGGGCGAGATCCAGGGCTACAGCAACCTGCCGTTCCCGATCAGTTTCTATGGCAATCTGCAATGGGAGACGGTACCGGACAGCCGGGATATCGGCGCGCTGACGGACCTCGATACGGAGAACGAGGTTCTCGGCGGAAACGCCTATCTGACGGCGAGTCCGACGCCTTATGACCGGGTAGTGCTGTATTTCAACCGGGCAAAGAGCGATTTCGATTTCGACGTCCGAAGTGATGGCGGTCCGTTATTGGGTTTCTTTCCGGTCGTCACACAGCAATGGCAATCCAACACGGCGACAAATGCCGGTTTCGGCTTGAGTCATACGGTCGAATACGAAAGTGTCATAAACGCAGCACTGCTTTTCAACGACTTGCATAGCCGCAGCGATCTGAGCAATGTCTTGGATCTCGGCATTCTGGGCTCGCTTCCCATTATGACCGAGTCAAGCGAGTACGAGCAGAAGACCTATATAGCAGCGTTAAACCACACGGTCGGCACCGGCGATCTGATCTGGCGTTACGGCATCGAAGGTGGATGGATTGACACTCGTCAATCCCGAGAATCTTTCAACCTTTTTGCGGTTCCGCCCGCGCCGTTGTTTTCAACATTTTCATCGTCCGCCCGTGTCGGAATCGGCCGCATCTATGCCGACCTGGTTCACGAGATCACACCGGATTTCAAGACCGAGTATGCCTTGTTCGGCACGCTTCTCTCAGGCGACGGCACCGATATCCAGCGCCTAGACCCGCGTATTGGCGTTGCCTGGTCGCCCGTTGACGATCAATGGCTGAGGGCCGGGCTCATGCGCAGCAGCGTGGATTTTTCCACTCCGACGCTTTCACCGGTCGGCACCGTCGGTCTGCAGCCCAACCAGATATCCACCGACGTAGAGGGTTACACGGACACCGCCGCTTTCAGATGGGATGCCGAATGGACGCCGGACTTTTTCACGGCCGTCGAATTCCAGCACCAGGACGTGAAGGATGCCCAGATAGCCATTCCGCTCTCGGCCATTCCATTCACGACGCCCGACGGCCGGATCGACCGCACCAGCCTGAGCGCCAATCTTCTGCTCGGCCATGGCTTTGGATTGTCTTCAACCGTCGCCTATACGGACTCGGAAGATCAGAGCGACGATCCCACTTCCCTCACGGCCGGCGGTCCTCTTCCCTATGTTCCGGAATGGGCAGGGCAGGTGGCGCTCACCTGGGTCAACGAAGCGAATGTCAAGGCGACGATCGCTGCCAATTATGTGGGAGAGCGTGTCGACGACGTAGGTGTGGAGCTGGACGAGTACTGGACGCTGGACGCAAGCCTGACCTGGGAGCCTTTTGACAAGCGCTTTGAACTCGAACTGGCGGCATATAATCTTCTCGATGAAGAGATAGAGCTGGACTCTGTTACGCCCGGCTGGGGCCGCTCCTTCAAGGGCACGCTCAAAGTCCGCTTCTGATGGCTAGCCGGCACGCACCATTTTCCGCACGCCGCGTCCTTTCATCCCGACGCATGCAGATCCTGGCGCTGGCTTTCTTCATCTTCGCGGCCGTGACATTGATCACCCGGCTGCCGGGCTGGCTGCTGATCGACTATCGCGCCTTCGATTATCTCTCGACTATCAGTGCGGAACCGCTGCCGGAAGACGGACCGATCATTGTCGCGATCGACGAACCATCGCTGGCGGAAATCAACGTGCAATGGCCCTGGCCGCGCAGTCTGCATGCGAAATTGGTTTCGGCTCTGCGGGCTGCCGGCGCCAAGGTGATCGGCCTCGACATCATCTTTTCCGAACCCTCGGTGCCGGCAGAAGACGACGCGCTCGCCGCAGCGCTCGGACCCGACGTGGTGCTTGCGGGCGACGAGACGCTGGTGACGTCGGCGCAGGCAGACCAGTTCATCCGCGTCCTGCCGCTCAAGACGTTCTCAGACCGGCTGGCGCGGACCGGGATCGCTTCGGTCAGCCTGGATGGCGATGGCGTGCTGCGAAAAATACCTTTCTATGAGGACGGCTTTGCCGCCATGGTCGCCGCAGCGGCGGGGATCGCGGCGGACTTGCCGAGGCCGGGTAGCCTGACCCAGACCTTTGGAGGCCCGAGGACCTATCCGACCGTCTCCTATTATCAGGCGCTCGATCCGGAAAACTTCCTGCCGCCCGGCATTTTCAAGGATCGACTCGTCATCGTCGGACTGAGCCTCCAGAACGCACCCTCGATCGACAGTGGCGGCGCCGATGCTTTTGCGACCTCCTATACCGTGCATACAGGCAAGCTGATCGCCGGCGCGGAAATCCAGGCGACGATATTCGACAATCTGCGGCTGAAGAGATCGATCTCGGAGATGGGGGGACCGGCGAAGCAACTCGTCTTGCTGGCTGCCGGATTGGCCGCGACCGGGCTCATCTGGAAAGGTACCGGCTGGTCCACGGTGATCGGCGGGACGGTGGCGATCGTCATTCTTTTCGCCGGGAGTTATATCGCGGTGCGCTTCGGCCGCATCTTCGCCTCGCCGATGGCGCCCTCGCTTGCCTTCATCGGCATTGCCGCCGCACAAGCAACGCTGGATTACGCCCAGGAACGGAAGAAGCGCCGGCAGATCACCCGCGCCTTCTCGCAATATCTGGCGCCGGCGCTGGTGGAGCAGCTTGCCCGCGATCCTTCCCGGCTGAAGCTCGGCGGCGAAAAACGCGAGCTTTCCATCCTCTTCTGCGACGTACGCGGCTTCACGACGATCGCCGAACAGCTCAAGGACGATCCCGAGCAGCTCACCATGCTGGTCAACCGGTTGCTGACCCCGCTTTCCGATATCGTGCTCTCCCATGGCGGCACGATCGACAAATATATCGGCGATTGCCTGATGGCCTTCTGGAACGCACCGCTGGACGATCGGGCGCATGCCGTCCACGCCGTCTCGGCCGCGCTGGACATGCTTGATTCGATCGAGGTGCTGAACGAGAATCTCAAGGCAGAAGCGGAAACCCTCGGTCGGACCTATTATCCGCTCAGGATCGGCATCGGCATCAATACCGGCGAATGCGTCGTCGGGAACATGGGCTCTACCAGCCGTTTCGACTATTCGGCGCTCGGCGATGCGGTCAACCTTGCCGCCAGACTGGAAGGCGCATCCAAGGCCTATGGCGTGCCGCTACTGATGGGCGAGGGGACCGCAAGGACCGTACGGGCAGATTTTGCGATCTTCGAACTCGACCGGATCATGGTCAAGGGAAAGACCGAACAATCGCCGGTCTTTACCGCCATCCGCTCCTGCGCCGAACCGACGCTGAAGGCCCACGCGGATTTCCTGGAGGCGCGTTACCGAGGCGATATCGGCATGCAGCAAGCGCTGGCGCCAGACCTGATCCGCGACGTGCCCGCGCTCGCGGCCTATTACGGCAGGGCGCCTGGCTCGCAGAACGAAACCTGATGTCACCGTGTCAGTGCAGGGTCTCGAGCCGGATTTCGTCTTCGAGCGTGCGGAAGGCCTCGTAAAGCGCTTCGACCAGGATGTCCGTCAGCCTGTCGGCGTCGTTATCCTGCAGGAACAGCGCGATCGACTGCTCGGAGGGATGGTTTATCGAATTGGTCTCGTTTGACATATCATTGCCTCCATCAACACCGGGATCATCCCGGATGATGGGACGATAGGGGTGCTGGCTTGCGCAAAGCTTGATAGGCGTCCCCGGCCGGCGAAGCTGAAACGCAGCAGACGGCACGACTAAGCATAGGCGGCTTCCTTTTCACTCGATAGCGATACGGCAGGGCCGGTGCTGCGGCTATATTGCCGCGGCGAACAGCCCATGATCCGTTTGAAAGCAGTGCTGAAGGCGCTTTCGGATTCGTAGCCAAGCGAGAGCGCGATGACGGAAACCGGATCGTTTGAATTTTCCAGCCTGTCCGCGGCGAGCAGCATCCGCCAGCGGGAAAGGTACTCCATGGGCGTTTCTCCGACCGTCTCCCTGAATTTCAAAGCGAAGACGGAACGCGACATTCCGACGTGCTCCGCCAGTTCCTGCAATGTCCAGCGATGGGCGGGATCTTCATGCATGGCGCCGATCGCTGCGCCCATCTGACGATCCGCCAAGGCGAAAAGCCAGCCGACGCCGCTCCGTGCTTGCGAAAGATGCAGGCGCAGGGCCTGAACCAGGATCATATGCGCAAGATGCTGGATGACCAGAAAGCCGCCTGGCTCCGGCTCGCGCAATTCCTGCATCATCCGCTCCACGGACCAGCGCAACGCAGCGCGCTCCGTTTCCCTCCGGATATGGACGATCGGCGGCAGCATGCGCCGCAGCACGCCGGCATTGTCGCCGGCCAGCGCGAAACGACTGCTGACGAGAGAGAAATCTCCTCCGCCATTATAGGAAACGACGCCGCCGCGCCGTGCGGGCGGAAAGATCTGGCTGGCGTCGACAGGTGTCACGGCCATATCGCTTGCAATGCGGAAAGGCCGCCCGCTCGGCAACAGGAAGCAATCTCCCGTATCGAGGCGGATGACGTCCGGAATGCCTTCCACCGACAGCCAGCACGACCCGGAAACCACCGCGCCGCATTTGATGCCTTCTCCCTGGTGAGGAAACCGGATCGCCCATTCTCCGCCGGCCTCGAAGCCCGCAGACATGTAATTGCGCGGTTTCAGAAGGGATAGCACGTCTGATAGGGGATCCATGGCAAATCCGGACGATCGAAAAGATATCGCGGACTTTATCGCATAGCTCGTATTTCCTCAACCGCCTATCACATCAGCAACCCGGCTGCGGGATGCAGCCAAAATCTTGAAACGGCATCATGGAGAAGTCTTTATGCGTGTTTTTGTTACCGGTGCGACCGGCTTTGTCGGATCTGCCGTCGTTCAGGAATTGATGAATGCGGGCCACCAGGTACTGGGCCTCGTCCGCTCGGATGCGGGGGCCAAATCCCTCGCCGCCACTGGTGCGCAAGTGCATCGGGGTGACGTCGAGGATCTGGAAAGCCTCCGCAAGGGAGCTGCCCTGTCGGACGGCGTTATCCACACGGCGTTCATCCACGATTTTTCGAAATTCAAGGAAAGCTGCGAGATCGACAGGCGCGCCATCGAGGCGCTCGGTGCCGCGCTTTCAGGTTCCGATCGCCCCTTGATCGTCACCTCCGGAACGGGGCTTCTTGCTCCCGGTCGCCTGTCCGTCGAGGACGATATACCGACGTCCGGCTCGCCCCAGAACCCCCGTATCGCCTCGGAAGAGGCCGCAGCTTCGGTGGCGGCGCGCGGCGTGCGCACGTCGATCGTGCGCCTCCCACCATCCACCCATGGCGACGGCGACCATGGCTTCGTCCCAATCCTCATCAATATCGCACGGGAGAAGGGCGTTTCGGCCTATGTGGGCGAGGGAGAAAACCTGTGGCCTGCGGTGCACCGGTTCGATGCTGCGCGCCTCTATCGGCTCGCGCTCGAAAGAGGCGGGGCCGAGCCCCGTTATCACGCGGTTGCCGAGGAAGGCGTGCCATTCCGGCAAATCGCCGAGGTGATCGGCCAGCGCCTCAGTCTGCCGGTCGTCAGCAAATCTCCCGAAGAGACGGCGGGGCACTTCGGCTGGTTCGCGCATTTCGCGGCGCTGAACAGCCCGTCATCAAGCGAGCGAACGCGCCAATTGTTGAAGTGGCGGCCACAGCAGCAGGGACTCATTCCCGACCTCGACCGGCCGCGCTATTTCGAAAACTAACACGCGCATTTACGCCGCAAGACAAATGGCTTCCAGTCCCAGTCCTCTCCGGGCGCCTCTCCAGGGGGCGCCTCTCCAGGAGAGGACTTCGCATGACGAAAATGTTATCGGGCATTCACACTAAATACATTAGAAATGCCGCACATTGCCCTTGTGACAATACCTCTCCAGCGAATATTCCAGAGCCGTGGACGAGGGATCCCGCTTCATCTTCGGGAGGGAAGGCCCCGCCAGACGGGACCTAGACAGCCGCCGCCCATTCCATGAAATCCGCTTCCGCAGAGCTTTTGAAATTCGCTTCCTGAAGCACGCGTTCCACCAATTCAACCGCGCCACGCACGCCCGGCTCCCGACGTAGATGTTCGGCAGCGGCGCGTGCTGCCTCCATCATGGCAGGATTGGCGTAGACTGCTTCAAGACGGCGAGCGAAGGCGTCGGGTGAGGCGGATTTCAATGGCATGGGATCCAGACCCGCACCCAGCGCCGCAACACGCGCACCCCAATACCTCTGGTCGCCGAACATGGGGTAGACGATGCTCGGAATGCCGGAGTAAAGCGCTTGAGCAGTGGTACCCGCACCACCATGGTGGACGGCGGCTGCGACGTGCGGAAAAAGCGACGCGTGGTCGACGAAGCCGACCTTCAAGAGGTTTTCGGGCAGTTCCTCGGGCAGGCGGAGAGCGCCACCGCCATTGCTGACGATAGCGCGGCCTCCCCATAATTTCAGACCTTCCAGAATGACGCGGGTGTTGTGGCTGCTGTTCCAGAACATGGAGCCGAAGCCGATATAGACAGGCCTCTCACCCTCTTGGAGGAATCCGCTCACGGCCTCCGGCAATATATCTGTCGAGGGTTCGGAAAACCAGAAACCCGTAACAGCCGGGGCACCCGGCCAATCCTTCTGGGCCGGGCCTACGAGAGGGCTGAATGCCGCAATTTGACGGGAATGGGACAAGCCAAGCGTCAGCGGGTTGCTCAGGAAGGGAACCCGACCGGCCTCCGGCACCTTTCGATGAAAGCTTCGAAACCCTCCGCGTATCATGAAGGGAAAGAGGCGCGGGATTTCGTAGGAAAGCCGATTGAAAAGCCGGCTCCGCTGCTCGCCTCCGAACAGGCAGAGTGAGTGCCGGGCGCTCGGCAGCAGCGGCTGCATCATCACATGAATGGAAGGTATTCTCTTCTGCCGGGCAAATTCCCCGCAGAAGAAAGCCACCGAATTATAGATCACCAGATCGGCCGAGGCACAGAGGCTCCAACATGCCTCCAACATGTTGCCGATCTCGGCGCTGACTTGCCGAATGCGCCGGCATATGTCCAGAACGGTATCCCAACGAAGTTTTTGCGGCCCCGACGAAAGCGCTGCAAAGATGCCGGCATCGGTCGCCTCATCGAGGGGAGATTTGAGCGGCACGACCTTGATCGCGTAGGACTGACAAAACTTCTCGTATTCCGCGTTGACGACGAGGGTGACGTCATGCCCCTGGTCGGTCAGCGCCCGCGCCAGCAGGCATTGCGGCTTTACATCGCCCAACGTCCCGAAGCTGATGATGGCAATCTTCGATGAGGGCGCCACCCAGGATTTACCTTTCTCGGCCTATTGTCCTGAAAGAAACGGTAAATGGCAGCAGTCAGAGCGGCGCCCAATCCACTACCGATTCCTTACCCACCATGCCTGGCGGGCAAATCGATCGATATATCATATAAGTGTATCCTTATATACAGGAAGACGCAAAACCGGCCGGAAAGCGAACAATCGGATGTTTTTTTGCGGGCCAGGTTCCCGGCTCTCCGGTCAGCACCGGCGTTTCTTGGCCTGGCCCTTGTCACCGGCTCGATCTTTTTTAGTTATTCAGCGAGTGTTCATTTAGCAAATGCAATTCGAGGGCGCCGCATCGCCTTGCGGCTGAGACTCGGCGCGTGGATCACATGAGGCGCGCGTCGGGTCTCCCTCACCGGGAATGAGGGTACAATGCGGCTGACTGCTATTTTCAAGCGTCTATTTTCCTCCTGGCGGAAACGCCGGAGTTCTGCCGATATCGACTATACAGTCGGATATCGCGAGCCCTGGATCGAGCAGTCCATTCGTGATTTCGAGAGGCATCTGAGGGATTAGCCTCTCCATGCCGCGAGCACTCCCTGCCGTTCTCCGAGGGAGGAGCTAACCAGCGGCTCGGTCATGGAATCATCTGCGCCACGTGAATGGACGGCTAATTTTCAGTTCCTGAAAATCTTCGGCCAGTACATGACGATTGCAGCTGCGACCGCAAGGAAGATCAGTGAAACGACGAACTGATAAACCGGGAAGCCCGGTGTATCTCGTGTGACGAACAGTGCGACGAAAACGCCTGCTGCAGATAAAATTGCCTGTGCAATGATCGGCATGGGATTTTCCTGAATGATGGAAGATCGACCGTGCCGCTATCGTCCTTAAATCGGTCCACCGCCTTGATGCCCGTCAACATCTGAAAAAACGTGGATTATCGAAGCGCTATGGAATTTCTGGCGGAAGAGGTGGGATTCGAACCCACGGTACGGTTTCCCGCACGCCGGTTTTCAAGACCGGTTCCTTAAACCACTCGGACACTCTTCCTCTCGGCTGTGGCTTTATAGCCCGCCGCATTTCGGCGTCAACCGAAGGATACCGGTCATGCGGACAAAATCCTTATCTCGGTTCCACCGACAGGCTGAGATAGGTCGGATCGAATTCCGCGACTTCCTTCAATCGCTCCCAGTCCAAGATCGTGACGGTCTGGTTGACCCAGGAAATCAGGCCTTCCCGCCGAAGCATCTGGATGACCCGATTCATGTGGACAAGCGACAATCCCAGGACGTCCGCCATCTCGCCTTGCGAAAGCGGCAGGTAGAAACTCCAGCCATTGACGCGCTGAACCACCCGGAGCCGGACATAGAGTTCGCAGATGATATGAGCAAGGTGGGAGGCCTTCGAGCGTCTTCCCATGGCGACGATCCAGGCCCTGTGGATCGAACCGTGCACGAGCGTATCGAGCCAGAGCATGCGGGTCAGATGCGGATGGCGTTCGGTGACCAGCCTGAGTTCGGCGTGGTCGGCAAAGGCGACATGGCAGGCGGAGAGTGCGACGACGCCGTGGTCCATGGTCTTCAGGAGGAAAGCATGCAGGTCGACGAAATCGCCGGCGACATGGAGCGCCGTGATCTGCCGCGTGCCCTCCGCCGTCAGCTTGTAGCGGGCCGCAAAGCCATCGAGAAGCATGCTGCTGTAGCCGGGCCTGGACCCCTCGACCACCAAATCCTCGCCGGCCGGAAATCGCCGTTCGCGAACAATGATGCCCGCGAGCACATCCCGCTCCTCGTCCGTCAGAACGTCATGCTGTCCGAGATTGAGAAGCAGGGATTCGATCACATTCTTCCTCGGTGAACTCCATTATTGTTGGAGCTATGGAGGACGATATAGGGCCTTTTGATTTCGGGACCACCACATGGGAACAAAATCCCGGACAGACAATTCGGTGCGACATAACATGGCGGGAAGACTGACATGGCGCGATATTTTTTTGATCTTATCAACGGCGATGGTCCCATTTCCGACGAGCAGGGTCAGGAGATTTCCACCCGTGAGGAAATCAGCCGTGAGGTGAGCAGGATCCTTACCGATATCGCCCGGGAGGAGCTCCCCGGCAGTGAAGAAGGCATGATTTCCGTCGAAGTACGCGATGAGCAGGGCCAGCCGGTTTTTACCGGCCGTCTGTCATTCAAGACCCGGTGGCAGGATGAAACCGAAACCGTCCACACCAATCGGGAGATCTAGCGCCCTAAACTTGGTTTCCAGCGCCCCAACATTAGTCGGCCGTTAACCATAATCCGTAGAAGTTTATCTATCTGCCCGATTTCATTGGCATTTTGGCCGCGTTGCCGGCAAAACTCCAACTCTGTTGGGTTCGGCGGCATCGGGGTATGTCCCGAACCGGTTCAATGGCTGCGAAAAAGCAGGACAGTAACGAGGACTGTCGGCTGCTCATCGCGGCGAAAGCGGCATGGGACAGACGAGTTTGGGTTTGAGTGGCTGCAAGCTTTCGCTGGGTGCGAAATGGCTCGGGATAACGATGGTCTGCGTCGGAATGGCATCCTGCGCCACGACCGAAACTCCGAAGAAAAAATCCCGCAGCAAGGAATATTTCTCCGAAAAGGAATATGGCGTCAAGGCGAGCCCGCGGATAATCGGCGAGGGCAGGCCGGTGCCGAAAGGCGGCGGCCGTTTCATGGTCGGCCAGCCCTATCAGGTGAAAGGCAAGACCTACGTTCCGAAGGAAGACCCGGACTACAACAAGAACGGTCTTGCCTCCTGGTACGGATCCGCCTTTCACGGACGGCTCACCGCCAACGGCGAGGTCTACGACAGCGATCACCTGTCAGCCGCGCATCCGACCTTTCCGCTGCCGAGCTATGCGCGCGTCACCAACCTCGACAATGGTTCGTCAGTCATCGTCCGTGTCAACGATCGCGGGCCTTATCATCCGGGCCGCATCATCGACGTCTCCGACAAGACGGCCTCCCTGCTCGACATGAAGCGGACCGGCACCGCTCACGTCAATGTGCAATATGTCGGCCGCGCCCGGATGGACGGCAAGGACATGCCGTTCCTGATGGCATCCTATATCCGCAAGGGCGATCGCCTGCCGTCGATCCAGCCGGAAGGGCAGATCGCGACCGGCGTCATGGTCGCGTCCAATCAGCCGCTCGGCGATCAGCTGCAGAGCTATGGCTCGGCCGTGCCGACACCGATCGCGCTCGCGGGCCGTACCCCAAACGGGCCTGCACCGGCCCCGGCCGCAAGCCAGGCCTTCCAGGCCTTTGAACAGTTCGCACTGCTGCCGCAGATCGGCCCGATGCCGATCGAGCGCCCGATGGGCAGCGACGTTCGCCAGCAGACCAGAGTGGTTGCAGCGGCTTATCCCGCAGAACCGCAGGCGAGGGCATCTCAGGTGCGGAACGTCGCGACCGGCTATTCCACAGAGCCGCAGGCGAGAGCCCCGCAGGTCATATTCGGCAATATGCTTCTCGAACCTCCAAGGCCCGCTCAAAAGCCCGTGCGTTGAGCCTCATGCCGATTGCCCGCTGCAACCGGCGCTGCTACGCATAGGTGGAAACGGCCGATGAGGTGATGATGCGGCGCCTTCTGCTTCTCCTTTGCCTGATTGTCTTTGCAGCCATCCGGCTTCCGGAAGCTGCGAATGCGCAGGAACCGTCGCCCGGCTTCGTCACCAAGGCCAAGCAGGCCTATATGGTCGAGGCGAAGACCGGTACGGTGCTGCTCGCCGTCAACGAGAACCAGGCCTTTCCGCCGGCATCGCTTGCCAAGCTGATGACGATGGAGGTCGTCTTCAGCGCCATCAAGCGGGGGGAGATCAGCCGTGATACGGTCTATCCCGTCAGCGAACACGCCTGGCGGACGGGTGGGGCCCCCTCCGGCACGACCACAATGTTTGCGGCACTCAACTCGCAGGTGCGCGTCGAGGACCTCATCAAGGGCGTCGTCATCCAGAATGCAAATGATGCATGCCTCGTGCTGGCGGAGGGTATTTCCCATTCCGACGCCGAATTCGCCGCCCGCATGACGGCACGCGCCAAGGATCTCGGCCTTGCCCGGTCGGTCTTCGGCAATTCCACCGGCCTGCCGGATGCGGAAAGCCGCACCACAGCGCACGACCTCGTCGAGCTGGCGCGTCACCTCCATCGCGAATATCCGGAGTTCTATCCGCTCTATGCGCAGCCGGATTTCGAATGGAACAAGATCTTCCAGCGCAACAAGAACCCGATGATGGCACTCAACATGGGCGTCGACGGCCTGGGCGCCGGCTTTGCGGAAGGCTCCGGCTACGCTCTCACGGCGTCGGTGGAGCGCAACGGCACGCGGCTCTTCCTGGCGATGGGCGGTCTTGCAAGCGACAAGGAGAGGCTCGAGGAAGCGCGAAGGGTGCTGGAATGGGGGCTTTCCTCGTTCGAGACCAAGCTGCTCTTCAAACAAGGCGAGGTGATCGGTCAGGCGAGTGTCTATGGCGGCACGTCGCATTATGTCGACCTCGTCTCGCGCGAGCCGGTCGACATCTACCTTCCGACCAACAATCCCGACCGGCTCTCCGGGCGGATCGTCTACCGCTGGCCCCTGAGGGCGCCGGTCGCGGAAGGACAGGATGTCGGCGTGCTCAAGATCTCCGCCGGCGACCGGGTGGTGCGGGAGGTGCCCCTTGTGGCGGCGCAACCGATCGGAACGGGGGGACTGACAAGTCAGGCGACCGACGCCCTGCTCGAACTGATGTTCTTCTGGCTTTAGTCCATGCATATTGTTTCGCAGCGCACCCTTATGCGTTATAAGCCCATAGAAAAGTGAGTGCGGAAACACGCGTGGCAGAACATTCCGGATTGTTCGTGACTTTCGAAGGCGGCGAGGGGGCTGGCAAATCCACCCAGATTCGCCGGCTGGCCGACCAGTTGCGCCGACGCGGCCATGACGTCCTCGTGACCCGCGAGCCGGGCGGTTCGCCGGGGGCGGAGGCGGTCCGCCATGTGCTTCTGTCGGGTGCGGCGGAGGAATTCGGCGTGCGCATGGAGGCGATCCTGTTTGCCGCCGCCCGCAACGACCATGTCGAGGAAGTGATCCGGCCGGCGCTTGAAAGCGGTGCGATCGTGCTCTGCGACCGCTTCATTGATTCCTCGCGCGTCTACCAGGGCGTCACCGGCAATCTGGAACCGGATTTCATCGAAGCACTGCAACGGGTGGCGATCGACGGCGTCGTGCCCGATTGCACGCTGGTCCTCGACCTGCCGGCCGAGGTGGGGCTGAAAAGGGCCCGCAAGCGGAGCGCCGAAAACGCTCCGGACCGCTTCGAACGCGAGGAGATCGAGACCCACGAGAAGCGGCGCGAAGCCTATCTGGAGATCGCCGAGGCGGAGCCCGAGCGCTGCCGCGTGGTGAATGCCGAGCGTCCGGAAGAGGAGATCGCGGACGAGATCATGACGATCGTCGAGCCACTGGTGCGCGAACTCGCCATCAACACGGAATCGGTCGGATGAGCGAAAAAACACCCGGCATTCTGGACGGCGCCGTGCCGCCGTCCCGCAATCCGCATCTCTACGGCCACCAGGCCGCCGAGAAATTTCTTGCCCGCAGCTACCGTTCCGGCAAGAGCCATCACGCGATCCTGATCGAGGGACCGGAAGGGATCGGCAAGGCGACGCTCGCCTTCCGCTTCGCCAATCATGTGCTGAGCCATCCCGATCCGGCAACAGCGCCCGATCGTATCGCCGATCCCGATCCGGCTTCGTCAGTGAGCCGTCAGATCGCCTCGGGCGCCTCGCATAATCTTCTGCATCTGACGCGTCCGGTGGACGAAAAAACCGGCAAGGCGAAAACGGCGATCACAGTGGACGAGGTGCGCAGGGCAGGACATTTCTTCTCCCAGACCTCCGGCACCGGCAACTGGCGGATCGTCATCATCGATCCGGCCGACGACCTCAACCGCAATGCTGCAAACGCCATACTGAAAATCCTCGAGGAGCCGCCGCGCCGGGCGCTCTTCCTGGTGCTCTCGCATGCGCCCGGAAAACTCCTGCCGACGATCCGCTCCCGCTGCCAGCCGCTGAAGCTGTCGCCATTGAGTGACGGCGATCTTGCGAAGGCGCTGGCTGCTCTTGGAACACCGCTCGACGGCGGCAAGACCGAGGAGATGGTGCTCTCCATGTCCAAGGGCAGCGTCTCGCAGGCGCTGAAGCTGCTGAACTACGGCGGCACCGAGATCATCGCCGCTTTCGACGAGGTGATCGCTGCCGAAGGTCCGACCGCGCGCAAGGCCATGCACCGGCTGGCGGACGTGCTGTCGGGCAAGGAAAGCGACGTGATCTTCGGCTTCTTCCTGGAGCATCTGGGCGACCATCTCGTCGCCCGGGCGCGGGCGGCGGCACTTTTCGGCGATCTTACCACCGCCGACCGGCAGGCAAAGCTCGTCAGCGATATCGGCGAGAAGATCACCATTGCGCAGGCCTACAACCTCGACCGCAAGCAGACGATCCTCTCGATCCTGGAAGCCGCCCGGCGCTGATCGGAGGAGGGGCCAAGGAACCTCGTGACGGAACTTTGTGTTTCGCATCCGCGAAACATGCGCTAAGAGCGGCATGAACAAACCACGTGCCGAGTGCCCCATGTCCGATAAGACGCCTTATTACATCACGACCGCGATTTCCTATCCGAACGGCAAGCCGCATATCGGCCATGCCTACGAGCTGATCGCGACGGATGCCATGGCGCGTTTCCAGCGTCTCGACGGCAAGGATGTCTTCTTCCTGACCGGCACGGACGAACATGGCCAGAAGATGCAGCAGACGGCGCGCGCCGAAGGCATTACGCCCGAAGCACTGGCGGAGCGCAACTCCAGCGAATTCCGCGAGATGGGCCGGCTGCTCAACGCCTCGAACGACGATTTCATCCGCACCACCGAACCGCGCCATCATGAGGCTTCCAGGGAGATCTGGAACCGGATGGCCGACAACGGCGACATCTACAAGGATACCTATGCCGGCTGGTATTCGGTGCGCGACGAGGCCTATTACGCCGAGGACGAGACCGAGCTGCGTGAGGGCGTGCGTTACGGGCCGCAGGGCACGCCGGTCGAATGGGTGGAGGAGTCGAGCTACTTCTTCAAGCTCTCCGCCTATGGCGACAGGCTCCTGAAGCACTACGAGGAAAATCCGGATTTCATCGGTCCCAACGAGCGCCGCAACGAAGTGATCTCCTTCGTGAAATCGGGGCTGCGGGACCTCTCGGTGTCGCGCACCACCTTCGACTGGGGCATCAAGGTGCCGAACGATCCGGCGCATGTCATGTATGTCTGGGTCGATGCGCTGACCAATTACATCACCGCCACCGGTTATCTGGAGGATCCGAATGGACCGCGCGCCAAATACTGGCCGGCGGACGCGCATATCATCGGCAAGGACATCATCCGCTTCCACGCCGTCTACTGGCCGGCCTTCCTGATGTCAGCCAAGCTGCCGCTGCCGAAGCGTGTCTATGCGCATGGCTTCGTGCTGAACGCCGGCGAGAAGATGTCGAAATCGGTCGGCAACGTCGTCGATCCGTTCGAGCTTCTGGAAAAGTTCGGGCTCGACTACGTGCGTTATTATCTCTGCCGCGAGATTTCCTTCGGCCAGGACGGCAATTGCAACGAGCAGCTGATCGCAACCCGCGTCAATGCGGACCTCGCCAACGGCATCGGCAATCTTGCCAGCCGCTCGCTGTCGATGATCGTCAAGAACTGCGACGGCCGGATTCCGGAACCCGGCGAGTTCACCGACGCGGACAAGGAACTGCTTGCGGCGGCCGACGGGCTGATCGCCATCTGCCGCGAGGAGATGGGCAAGCAGGCGATCCACCGGGCGCTTGCGGCCATCATCGGCGTCGTTTCCGATACCGACCGTTATTTCGCCGCCCAGGCGCCCTGGGTGCTCAGGAAGACCGATCCGGCCCGCATGGCGACCGTACTCTATGTGACGGCGGAGGTGGTGCGGCAGATCGCCATTCTGCTGCAACCCTTCATGCCGGAATCATCCGCCAAGCTGCTCGATCTGGTGGCCGCGCCCGCCAACAGCCGGGACTTTGCGGCACTCGGACAGGCTGGCCGCTTGAAGCCGGGCACGCCGCTCGAAGCGCCTCAGCCGGTTTTCCCGCGTTACGTGGCACCGGAAGCAAACGCCTGACAGCCTGTAGGTTTTTTCCATGCTGATCGATACCCATTGCCATCTGGATTTTGCCGATTTCGCGGAGGAGCGCGACGCGATCATCGCACGCGCCCACGAGGCAGGCGTGAAGCAGATGGTGACGATTTCGACGCGTGTCAGAAAGCTCGACGGGCTGCTGGCGATCACGGAGACATATCCCTCGGTCTTCTGCTCGGTCGGCACGCATCCCAACAATGCGGGCGAGGAGCTGGACATTCAGACGGAAGACCTGGTGCGGCTCGCCAACGCACATGAGAAGATCGTCGCGATCGGAGAAGCCGGGCTCGACTATTTCTACGACACGCAGACGCCGGCCGACCAGAAGACCGGGCTGCTCCGTCACATTACGGCTGCGCGCGAGACCCAGTTGCCGCTCGTGATCCACAGCCGCAGCGCCGACGAGGACATGATCGATATCCTGACGGCGGAAAGCGGGAAGGGGGCTTTCCCCTTCATTCTGCACTGCTTTTCGTCGGGTGCCGCCCTCGCCCGCACCGGCGTCGAGCTCGGTGGTTACGTATCCTTTTCCGGCATCCTGACCTTCCCGAAGTCGGAAGAGTTGCGGGATATCGCCAAAACCGTGCCGATGGACCGGCTGCTGGTCGAGACCGACGCGCCTTATCTGGCGCCGAAGCGCTGGCGCGGCAAACGCAACGAGCCGTCCTACGTGGTCAACACGGCCGAGGTGCTCGCCGAATGCAAGGGCGTCTCGTATGAAGAGATCGCGCGGATCACCACGGAGAATGCGTTCCGCGTCTTCTCCAAGATGCCGAGGCTCTGACCTGTGGGGCGGTATCGGCGGCGCTTCACCATTCTCGGCTGCTCGTCGTCACCCGGCGTGCCGCGGCCACATGGAGACTGGGGCGCCTGCGATCCCGACAATCCGAAGAACCGGCGCACCCGCGCAGCCTTCATGGTCGAGCAGATAGGCCCGGATGGCGGTCGCACGGTCGTGGTGGTCGACACCGGACCTGACTTCCGCGAGCAAATGATCGCCAACAATGTGCAGCGTCTCGATGCGGTCCTTTATACCCATGCGCATGCCGACCATCTGCATGGCATCGACGACATCAGAACCTATTTCATGCTGCAGCGGCATCGCATTCCGATCTATGCCGACCCGTTCGCCATGGAGCGCATTCACCAGGGGTTCGGCTATTGCCTCGAAACGCCGCAGGGCGGCAATTACCCGCCAATCGCCAAGCCGACGCTGATCGAGAACCTGGACGAACCGATCGTCATCGATGGTCCCGGCGGCCCGATCCGGTTCCTGCCGCATCTGCAGACGCATGGCGACATCAACTCGCTCGGTTTCCGGATCGGCGGCGTGGCCTATTGCAGCGATGTCAGCGACTTTCCGCCGGAAAGCGTATCCAAGCTCGGCGGGCTCGACGTGCTGATCATCGACGCTTTGCAATATAAGTACCATCCAAGCCATCTTTCGCTCGAACAGGCGCTCGACTGGATCGCACGATTTTCACCGAAACGCGCGATCCTGACGCATATGCATATTCCGCTCGACTACGACACCGTCATGGCCGAGACGCCGGCGCATGTAGAACCGGCTTACGACGGCCTGGCTTTCGAGGTCGATGTTACGGAAGGCGAGCTATAATCTTTATAACCGGATGATAATGTAGCGCCAAGACATTGATCTGGTTTTCACATACATAAGTTCCATAATCTATCTTATGCGATTTTTTTTGATTTTGAAGCGGCCGGACGGACCAAGGCTCAGCACTCCCCGCAGCCGATATGGCGAACGAGATCGAAATGAAGGCATTTGATCCATCAAGCTGCGATCACTTCGTCCGGCTCAGTCCATGCGCCGGATCGATGCGCCTGATGGACGGGTCCTGGAACGGCCGCGCCAAGGCGCTCTTCAGACGAGCCCGCACCGGGATCGCCATGTTCAGGAAAGAAACCGGCACCCGTTTCTTGATCCCGTTCAGGATGGCCATCCGCCGGTTCCAAGCGGCAAGCGTCTGTCCTTCCCAGAGCGCATTCTCGTAATCGGATTGCTGCGGCGTGTTGTGAATGCCCGCCTCGGCTCCCAGTTTTTCGGCAATCAGCATCAGATAGCTTTCGCCCTGGCTCTGGAGGACGAGCCTGCGCCTGATCATGTCAGGGTCCGGAATCTCATACCAGTCGCCCCGCGATTTGACCTCCGTCAGCACCATGATCTTCGTCCGGAAGCCGTTCTCTTCGCTGAACAGCCGAAAGAAGAATTCAGGGCTGAACTGATAGAAGCCATGGCCGAGGAAGTTGTTGCAGGGTGAGATCCCGATCATGTGACCGCCGGGCCGCAAAAGCTTCATGCAGTTCTCGACGGCAACCGGCAAGTTGAAGATATGCTCGAGCGTTCCGCCGTCGATGATGGCGCTGTAGCGGCTGTGATAGACTTCGGGAATCGGAGTATTCATGTCGTGAATGATCGTTGCGCCCTCGTAGCCGCTCGCATCAATCGAATCCACCGAGTTAGCTCCGAGATATTCCAGGAGCCTGTCGGCGGGTGGTGAAAGACCTTCGGCAAGGTTGCCATCCTCATAGATGCAACTCTCCTCCTCCGCCGTCATCGAGGTGCCGAACGCCTTGAGAATATGGCTCAGCTCCTTCGGATGCAGGAACAGGGATTGACGCCCGAGTGTGACCGGACGGCTGAGATCGACACCAAGTTTTTTGCTGAACAGCACGAAACGCGTCGTATTATAATCGAAACCCACGGCGAATCCTCCCCTGGCAGTGGTCGTTTCGGAGGCGAATCTGCGGATATTCTGTATTTATTGAAGAGTATTCTTACGTATCTCACATCCAGCGATTGCTGGCAATCTTATGCTACCCGCACGGGCTTTGCGATCAGCCGGAAGAACCTCATACGGTAAGGCTCCCTATTTTACCTGGAGCTTCCGCCCTCACCCTTCGGCGAAGCTTTGCAGCGTCCTGCCCGACAATCGGTAGCGGATCCACTCGTTCATGGGTTCGGCGCCAATCGCCTCATAGACACGGATAGCCGGCTCGTTCCAATCGAGCACGCTCCATTCGAAACGGCCGCAATTGTTTTCGAGCGCGATCCCGGCCAGCCGTTTCAGCATGGCCTTGCCGGCGCCGGCACCCCTCGCCTTCGGCGTCACATACAGGTCTTCCAGATAAAGCCCGTTCTTCGCCTGCCAGGTCGAATAGCTGAAGAACCAGATTGCCATGCCGACCGGCGCGCCGTCCTGTTCGCAGATAAGCGCCCGCGTGACCGAATTCCGACCGAAGATCGATTCTTCGACCGTCTCGACGGTCGCCGCAACCTCGTGCTCCGCCTTTTCATAGATCGCCAGTTCGAGGATGAAGCCGAGAAGCGTGGCTGCATCCGCCCGGACGGCCTCACGTATGGTCAGCGCCATGGATAGTCCTTTGAAATGAATGGGCTGGAGCTATGACTTGAAGCGATCGACGGCGTCAAGCCGGGTGCTGAACGATAGCCGCTCACTCGGCTGCGGTCTTGATGTCGGGCACTTCGACTTCATAAGAATAGCCGTCCAGCATGCCATAGGCCTGCTCGATATTCCCGATCTCGACCTCGGCCTTGCCGATCGCCTGACTGATGGCGTCGCAGCGTGATCTCAACATGCGGCCCAGAACATCCGTTTCGGGCTTCTTGCCGATACGGTCGATATGATTGCGGATGCGGGCACGGTGGCGTTCCATCTCCAGAATATGGAAGCGCGCGTTGACGATCCTGTCGGTGAGCTTGCGGCGGATGGCAGCGACCGGATCGAAGCTCCCCGGCTCCCGCTCATCGAGAACGACCTCGTTGACCAACGTCTCCAGGATCACCAGTCCCTGCAGATCCTTGGTATCGGCGAGTTCCGGATCGTAGCCGGTATCGTCATAGACCTTGCGACGCACCGGATCGGAGAGCAGTTCATAAGACGTCGTCAGCTTGCTGAACAGGTCGACATCGCCGCCCGCATCCGGATGGGCCGTCTTCGCGCACTTGCGGTAGGCTGCCTTGATGGCTGCACCATCCGCCTCGCGGGAAACACCAAGCATCTCATAAGGGTCGATCACAGAGTCACCTGTTTTCGGCAAATCAATTTCGTTGTCGTAACGGCTATGGCCCGCCGGCTCAACCCAATAGCCATTCTTGTGGCCAATTAGGGGCAGCTTGCGCCTCTGCCGGATATTCCCACAGACTAGCCTTGCAGTCGAGAGAAGGTCACACGCCGGCCTTCTGCTACCGGCGCCATCACGAAACTGACGACGACGCAAGGCAGCAGGATAAGGAACGTCGCGACCAGACTGACATGTTCGGCGATGAAGCCGAGCAACGGCGGTATGCCGATGGTGGAGAGCATCAATGTCAGCGCGAGAGCGGCAAGGTTTTCCGACGGCTGGCCCTTGCCGAGCGCGATCGTCGTCGAGACAGCCAGCGGAAAGGCGAGCGCGACGCCGCAGCCGATCAGAAACAGGGCCATGCCTGCAAGCGTCAGACTTGGCGTGCTCACCAGAAGCGTGATGCCGACTGCGACCGAGACGGCCGACACACGTACCAGCACCATCGGCCCGAAGCCGTCGCGCAGCATGTCGCCGGAAAGCCGGGTCAGCCCCATGCCGATGGTGAAGGCGGCATAGAGCACGCCGGCGATCGCCGGATCGGCCTTCAGCTCCTCGCGCAGGAAAAAGATGCCCCAGTCGTAGATCGCGCCTTCGACGATGCAGAGCCCGAAAACCATGACGCAGATCAGAATGATCGTGCGGTCCGGCAGGACATAGATGGGACGCTTGCGGTCCGGCTGCTGTTCCGGGGCGACATCCTTCGGCGTTATCCGGAAGACGAACAGGCAGGCCGCGATGACGAAGCCGGCAGCCATGAGTTGCTGTGAGAAAGGCGTCACCGCCCTCTCCGCCAGAAAACCCGAGCATAGCGACCCCACCAGCAGGCCCACGGACCAGAAACCATGGCTGCGCGACAGGACTTTCGTGCCGGTACGCTGCTCGATGCCGGCGGAGATCATGTTGGCCGCCACGTCGAAAATCGTCCGAAAGAAACCGAAGAGAAAGAAGCAAATGGCAAAGCCGCTGACCGGAAGGACGGTCAAAGCCGGGCTGAGAACCGCGACAACCGGCAGCGTCACCAGCGCCGTCAGCCGCGGGGTGAGCCGATCGTTGATCCTTCCTGCAATCGGCAGGGCGAGAAACGTGCCGACAGGCGCGCTCAGGAGCGCGAAACCGAGGACGGCCTTGTCGATGCCCATCGAGGCCTGGATGGCCGGCAGGCGCGTGAACAGCGAAATGAACAGGATGGCGTTGCTGAAATAAAGCAGGGCCGGCGGCAGAAGGGTTTTCATCGAAATGGCAGTCCGGGCGAATCAAGGCTCCCGGTTGCATTCCTGCCAGTCCGGAAGGCGGCAGACAAGCAGCGATAACGGAACCCTGCCCTGCACCGCTGCAGGCCGAAAACTCACGGAAAAGTGCGCGTTGCGCGCCCTTCCCCACCGATGTGTCATCATCCTGTAATCATTCAGATTCGTTTGCCCACAGGAAAGGCACTGCCGGAAAATTTCGCATGGACCATCTTCTCCTTTCTGGGAAAGGCGCTAGCCTCATCTGTGCCCGCCGCTGGAGAAACCCGATGCCCGTTCGATTTCTTTCCGTCGTTCTGAGTTTCGTTCTCTTTTCCCTCACCGTTGCCAAAGCCGAAGACCCGATCGCAGCGGCCCAGGCCGTGATTTCCGGTCAGATCGCCGCCCTCCTGCACAATGATGCGGAAAAGGCCTATTCCTTCGCTTCCCCCGGCATCCGCAGCCTTTATCCCAGCAAGGACCAGTTCCTCGACATGGTGCGCAAGAGCTACGAGCCGGTCTATCACGCCGGCAACTACGCTTTCGGTCGCTCGAAGCTGATCGGCGGCGGGGAAATGGTGCTGCAGGAAGTGATGATCAGCGCCCGCGAAGGCAAGGACTGGACCGCCATATACCAGATGCGGCTGACGGATGACGGCTCCTACAAGGTCGACGGTGTCAGAATGATCCCCAACACCGCCAGCACCGGCATCTGATCACCGCCCTGCCCTCAGGCCGGCTCAATGTCGCCCTTGGCCCACTTCTCCTGGGTTTCGGCATAGAAATCGGCAAAGCAGCCCTCGGCGATCGCCTGGCGGATGCCCTTCATCAGGTCCTGATAATAATGCAGGTTGTTCCAGGAGAGCAGCATGCCGCCGAGCGCCTCGTCCGAGCGCACGAGATGATGCAGATAGGCACGGGAATAGTCCCGCGCCGCCGGGCATGTCGATTCCTCGTCCAGCGGCCTCAGATCCTCCGCATGGCGGGCATTGCGGATATTGACCTTGCCGCGGCGGGTAAATGCAAGACCGTGACGGCCTGAGCGGGTGGGCATGACGCAGTCGAACATGTCGATGCCGCGGGCAACCGATTTCAGAATGTCGTCCGGCGTGCCGACACCCATCAGATAACGCGGCTTTTCGGCCGGCAGGACCGGCAGCGTGATCTCCAGCATTTTCAGCATGACCTCCTGCGGCTCGCCGACAGCGAGACCACCGACGGCATATCCCTTGAGATCAAGCTGTTTCAGGCCTTCGGCCGAACGAATGCGCAATTCCGGCTGATCGCCGCCCTGGACGATGCCGAACATCGCCTTGCCGGGTTGATCGCCGAAGGCGACACGGCAGCGCTCGGCCCAGCGCAGAGACAGTTCCATTGCCCGCTCGATCTCCTTGGGCTCGGCCGGCAGCGCCACGCATTCGTCAAGCTGCATCTGGATATCGGAGCCGAGCAGGCCCTGAATCTCGATAGAGCGCTCCGGAGACATGTGATGCAGGCTGCCATCTACATGGCTCTTGAAGGTCACGCCCTTCTCGTCAAGCTTTCTCAGGCCCGAAAGCGACATGACCTGAAAACCACCGCTATCGGTGAGGATCGGATGCGGCCAGCGGATGAGGTTATGCAGGCCGCCGAGGCGCCCGACGCGTTCCGCACCCGGCCGCAACATCAGATGATAGGTGTTGCCGAGGATAATATCGGCGCCGGTATCGCGCACCTGATCGAGATACATCGCTTTCACGGTGCCGACCGTACCGACCGGCATGAAAGCCGGCGTGCGGATCGTACCTCGGGGCATGGTGATCTCGCCAAGCCGCGCGCCGCCATCGGTGGCCTTGAGATTGAACTGGAAGGTTTCGGTCATCGGTTATCCCGGAAAAGCAGGCTCGCGTCTCCATAGGAGTAGAAGCGGTAGCCTGTCGATATGGCATGGGCATAGGCCGAGCGCATCGTCTCAAGCCCGGAAAAGGCGGAGACGAGCATGAACAGCGTCGATCTCGGCAGGTGGAAATTGGTCATCAGCAAGTCGACCGCCTTGAAGCGGTAGCCGGGCGTGATGAAGATGCCGGTGGCGCCGCTCCAGGGTTTGATCGTGCCGTCCTCGGCGGCGGCGCTCTCAATCAGGCGCAGCGAGGTGGTGCCAACGCAAACGATGCGCCCGCCCTCTCTCTTCACGGCATTCAGCCGCGCGGCGGTCTCGGCGCGGACATGGCCGATCTCCTGATGCATCTTGTGTTCGGTCGTATCGTCCGCCTTGACGGGCAGAAAGGTCCCTGCCCCGACATGCAGCGTCACGAAATGCCGTTCGATGCCGGCGGCGTCGAGTGCCGCGAAGAGTTCCGGCGTGAAATGCAGGCCCGCGGTCGGGGCCGCGACGGCGCCCTCCTCCCGGGCATAGATGGTCTGGTAATCCTTGCGGTCCCGGTCGTCTTCCGGGCGTTTGGCGGCAATGTAAGGCGGCAGCGGAATATGGCCGACCGCCATGATCGCCTCGTCGAGCGCCAGGCCCGCAAGATCGAAGCGCAGCGTCACCTCGCCGCCTTCACTTTTTTCCTCGACGGTCGCAGCCAGAGAGCCGAGCAGGCAAGCGTTCCCGCCATGGCCGAACTCAATGCGATCGCCCACCTTGATGCGCTTACCTGGCTTGGCGAAGGCCTTCCAGACGTCAGGCGCCGTGCGCATGTGGAGCGTCGCGGACACCTGCTGGCCGCCGGCCCCTTCCCGATGCCTTATGCCTTCGAGCTGCGCCGGAATGACCTTGGTGTCGTTGAAGACCAGCGCATCGCCGGCTTTCAGGAAATCCTGGAGTTCCGACACGCGGTGATCGGAAAGCACAGGCTCGCCGTCCGGCCGGACGACGAGCAGCCGGGCGCTGTCACGCGGGCTCGCGGGCCTCAACGCGATGTTTTCCTCGGGCAGATCGAAGTCGAATAGGTCGACGCGCATGGTGCTTCCAGAAATGCGAAACCCGCCCCGCCGAAAGACGGAGCGGGTCATTCGTTCAGATGAGATCAGACGTCTGCGGCAACCCGCAGCGACACGATGGAATCCGGATCCTTGACCGGCTCGCCCTTCTTGATCTGGTCGATGTTGTCCATGCCTTCGATGACCTGGCCCCAGACCGTGTACTGCTTGTTGAGCCACGGCGCATCCGTGAAGCAGATGAAGAACTGCGAGTTGGCGGAGTTCGGGTTCTGCGAACGGGCCATCGAGCAGGTACCCCGCACATGGGGGACGGCGGAGAATTCAGCCTTCAGATCCGGCTTTTCCGAGCCGCCCATGCCGGCGCGAGCCGGGTTGAAGTTTTCGCCACCCTGTTTGCCGAACTGAACGTCACCGGTCTGCGCCATGAAATCGGCAATGACGCGGTGGAAAACGACGCCGTCGTAGGCCTTCTCGCGGGCAAGCTCCTTGATGCGGGCGACATGACCCGGTGCCAGGTCCGGCAGCAGCGAGATGACGACCTTGCCCTTGGTGGTTTCGAGGATGAGGGTGTTTTCCGGATCCTTGATCTCGGCCATTTGCTTCTCCTTTCGAGGCGCCAGTTATGTCGGTTCGCGACCGAGCGCCCTTTGGTTCATTTCCTGCCGCTTATTTCTTGCCGACCGTGACCTTGATCATCTTGTCGGGGTTCGTCACTTCGCCGTTCTGGCCCTGGCCGCGCTTGATCTTGTCGACGAATTCCATGCCCGACACGACCTTGCCGATGACCGTGTACTGACCGTTCAGGAAGGCGCCGTCATCGAACATGATGAAGAATTGCGAATTGGCGGAATTCGGGTCCTGGGCGCGCGCCATGCCGACCGTGCCGCGTTCGAACGGCACTTTCGAGAATTCGGCCGCGAGATCCGGCAGATCGGAACCGCCAGTGCCGGCGCGGGCCGGATTAAAACCTGGAGCCCCTTCCTTGCCGAACTGAACGTCGCCGGTCTGGGCCATGAAGCCGTCAATGACACGATGGAAGACGACGTTGTCGTAAGCTCCCTTGGCAGCGAGCGCCTCGACCTGGGCCACATGCTTCGGCGCGACATCCGGCATGAGTTCGATCACCACCGGTCCATCCTTGAGCTGGATGGTGAGGGTGTCGGCCGCGGCCGCGGCCGGCAGGATCATCGAAGCGAGGGCGAAAACGCCGGCAGCGGCGAGACGAAACAGTTTCATAAGGAAACTCCGGGTTCGGAAACGATCAGCGTTTCAACTTGTTGTTCAGGGCGACAAGGACCGCAGCAGGCACGAAGGCGCTGACATCCCCACCCATGGCGGCGATCTGCCGGACCAATGTGCCGGTAATGGGGCGAGTGGCGACGCCCGCCGGCAGGAAGACGGTCTGGATATCCGGTGCCATCTGCCGGTTCATGCCGGCCATCTGCATTTCGTAGTCGAGATCGGTGCCGTCGCGTAAGCCGCGGATCAGGAGCCTGGCTCCGTTCGCGCGAGCGGCATCGACGACCAACCTGTCGAAGGCGACGACGGAAAGGCTGTCCGAACGTCCGGGCAAAACCTCTTCGAGCGAAGCGCGGATCAGATCCGCTCTTTCCTCGAACGAGAACATCGGAGCCTTGCCCGGATGAATGCCGATCGCGACGATGAGCCTGTCGGCGACGTTCAACGCCTGCACGAGCACGTCCAGATGACCGTTCGTCATCGGATCGAAAGAACCGGGATAGAAAGCAGTCGTCATGCCGGGGTCCGGGGCCTGTTTCAGCGGAATTTCCTGCGCCTTTTGTCACGGAAGCGCCGCTACCGCAAGCACCCCAATTCTGAACGCAGGATGAATGGCCTGTTCAAGGGCGTTTCAGCGGCACCATGATTTTATGAAGATCGTGGCGGGCACGAAGACCCGTCCGTATTCGTGGGAGAAACGAAAGAAGATGCTGGCCGTGGTGGTGATGGGCGCTGTCGCCTTGTCGCTTTTCATCGAGATCATCGTTTTCTTCCTGTCTCCGGAAGAACTGTGAAGCGGTTCGAATTCTGAACGCCAGATGAACGAAGCATTCAAGGACGCTTCAGAGCCAGCCGGGTAATTTCTCTCAAAATGCGGTGGAACCTGTCTGCGCGATGCGCGTTCAGGCAAACGAGAAGGACAGACGGAGATGATCGCGAAAAGGAAAACGATCATGCCGGATAAGATCACCATGATCAATCTGGTGTGGACGGCAATGATCGCTGTGATGCTGACGGCAACGGTGACCCTTTATCAAGATAAATCCGAGTTGACTGATCTGAATTATCCGCAGGTAACGGGTCGTTATAACGACCTCTCGTATTACTGAGGCGGGTACGCGGACGAGAAAGGATGACCATGTTCGTGACGTTGACTGTACTTGCAGGCTTGATCAGCATCATGTTCGTGGCATCCGTGGCCTCCACGATCTCCGAGCTTCGCCGCGAGCGCGAGGACATGAAGGATTTCAGGGATTTCGCACGCCGCCACAGCGCATTCTGACAACTTTCCAGAGTAGTCGAACCGGTTACGCAGATCTCCCGTCGCGGCCGGTTCAAACAAAAGCCGGAGAACTTTCGTTCTCCGGCTTTTACTTTGTTCGTCTTTCGAGAATGGCGCGGCTTATTCAGCCGCGCCCTCGTCATCCGGGCCGTCTTCGGGAGCGCCCCCCAGATCACCGGTCTCGGCCGTGATCTCTTCCGGAAGGCCATTGCCGTTTTCCTCGTCCCCTTCCGGCTCGCTGATACGCTCGACCGAAACGACCTTCTCGTCCTTGGCGGTGGAGAAGATCGTGACCCCCTTGGTCGCGCGGCTGGCGATGCGGATGCCGTTGACGGGCACACGGATCAGCACCCCGCCATCGGAAACGAGCATGATCTGATCATTCTCCTCGATCGGGAAAGCGGCAACCAATTCGCCGATCTCCGCCGTCTTCGACGTATCGGTGGCGCGGATACCCTTGCCGCCACGACCCGAGGTACGGAAATCGTAGGAGGAAGAACGTTTCCCGAAGCCCTTTTCCGAAACCGTCAGCACGAACTCTTCACGCGCCTTGAGATATTCGTAGCGTTCGTCGGAAAGCTGCCCCTCGTCGGTGACCTCCTCGCCGACCAGCGCGATATCCTCTTCGTCGACGCCGGCCGCGCGACGTTCCGCGGCCGAGCGCTTGAGGTAGGCCGCGCGCTCCCAGGGTTCCGCATCCACATGGCCGACAATGGTCATGGAGATGATGCGATCGCCCTCGCCGAGCGAGATGCCGCGCACACCGATCGAATTGCGGCCGGCAAAGACGCGCACATCGTCAACGGGGAAGCGGATGCACTGGCCGAGCGCCGTCGTCAGCAGCACGTCGTCACCCGGCTCGTTGAGATCGAGGTTCGGGCCCTTGCAGGTTTCGACGGAGAGGATCTCGTCGCCCTCCTCCTCGAGTTTCATGGCGATCTTGCCGTTGCGGTTCACCTGGACGAAGTCCGACAGCTTGTTGCGGCGGACGGTGCCTCGCGTCGTCGAGAACATGACGTCGAGGTTATCCCAGGTCGACTCGTCCTCGGGCAGCGGCATGATCGTGGTGATCCGCTCGCCGGCCTCCAGCGGCAGCATGTTGATCAATGCCTTGCCGCGCGATTGCGGCGTACCGATCGGCAGGCGCCAGACCTTTTCCTTGTAGACGATGCCGCGCGAGGAGAAGAACAGCACCGGCGTGTGGGTGTTGGCCACGAAGAGGCGCGTGACGAAATCCTCGTCGCGCGTCGCCATGCCGGAGCGGCCCTTGCCGCCGCGGCGCTGGGCGCGATAGGTGCCGAGCGGCACGCGCTTGATATAGCCGAGATGCGATACGGTGACGACCATGTCCTCGCGGGCGATGAGATCCTCATCGTCCATGTCCGGACCGCCTTCGAGAATCTCGGTACGACGCGGCGTGCCGAATTCATCGCGCACGGCAGCGAGTTCGTCCTTGACGATCTGCTGGATGCGCAGACGCGACGACAGGATTTCGAGATAATCGCTGATTTCCGCGCCGATCTTGTTCAGCTCGTCGCCGATCTCGTCACGGCCGAGCGCCGTCAGACGGGCAAGACGCAGTTCGAGAATGGCGCGGGCCTGTTCTTCCGACAGGTTGTAAGTGCCGTCCTCGTTGATTTTGTGGCGCGGGTCATCGATCAGGCGGATCAGCGCCTCGACATCCTGAGCCGGCCAACGGCGGGTCATCAACTGTTCACGCGCCGTCTGCGGATCGGGCGCGCGACGGATCAGCAGGATGATCTCGTCGATGTTCGCGACGGCAATCGCCAGACCGACCAAGACGTGAGCGCGCTCGCGGGCCTTGCGCAGCAGGTATTTCGTACGCCGGCTCACCACTTCCTCGCGGAAGGACACGAAGGCCTTCAGCATGTCGATGAGGGTCAGCTGCTCCGGCTTACCACCGTTCAGCGCCACCACGTTGCAGCCGAAGGAGGTCTGCAGAGGCGTGTAGCGATAAAGCTGGTTGAGGATCACATCCGCATTGGCATCGCGCTTCAGCTCGATCACGACGCGATAGCCCTGACGGTCGGATTCGTCCCGCAGGTCGGAAATGCCCTCGATGCGCTTCTCGCGCACCAGCTCACCGATCTTCTCGACCATCGATGCCTTGTTCACCTGATAGGGGACTTCGGTGATGATGATCTGCTCGCGGTCGCCGCGCATCGGCTCGATGGTGGCACGCCCGCGCATGATGACCGAGCCGCGGCCCGTCTCATAGGCCGACCTGATGCCGGAACGGCCGAGAATAAGCGCGCCGGTCGGGAAATCCGGACCGGGAATGATCTCCATCAGTTCCGGCAGTTCGATCGCCGGATTGTCGATCATGGCGATGCAACCGTTGATGACCTCGGCGAGGTTGTGCGGCGGAATGTTGGTCGCCATGCCGACGGCGATGCCGCCGGCGCCGTTGACCAGCAGGTTCGGGAACTTCGCCGGCAAGACGACGGGCTCGGAGAGCGTGCCGTCATAGTTGTCGCGGAAATCGACGGTTTCCTTGTCGAGGTCGTCGAGCAGCGAATGGGCCGCCTTCTCAAGGCGGCATTCGGTATAACGCTCGGCCGCCGGCGGATCGCCATCGATCGAACCGAAATTGCCCTGGCCGTCGATCAGTGGCAGCCGTAGCGACCAGTCCTGCGCCATGCGGGCGAGCGCGTCGTAGATCGCCAGGTTGCCGTGCGGATGGTATTTACCCATCACGTCCCCGGTGACGCGGGCGCATTTGACGTATTTCTTGTTCCAGTCGATGCCGAGTTCCGACATGCCGTAGAGGATGCGCCGGTGGACCGGCTTCAATCCGTCGCGGACGTCCGGAAGCGCGCGGCTCACGATCACGCTCATGGCATAATCAAGATAGGACCGCTGCATCTCTTCCATGATGGAAATGGGTTCGATGCCTGGAGGCAGCTTTCCGCCGCCGGGTGTGCTTTGCTCAGTCAAATCGGATCACGATCTCTGTTCGGAATCAGTTGGTTGTTTTATAGCGGAAAGCGGTTCCGAGCGCCAATTTCCGCCGTGGTTTTGAACAGCTTTTGCGGTATTTTCCGGGCATTTCTTCCGGCATGAGGCGATGCCTCGGAAGCCCCGCGCGGGCTTTCCTAAACCGCGTCCCTGTCCTAACAATCTTCCGCCGCAACTGCAAGAACGCAGCCTGACAGGAGAAGATATGGCAACCCCGGATATGCTGGTCAATGCACTGGCCACAATGCTCGTGACCCTCGATCCACCGGGGCTAGCACCGGTTTTCCTTGGCCTCACCGTCGGCATGACTGCGGTCCAGCGTCGGCACGTGGCGCTGCGCGGATCGCTGATCGCCTTCGGCATATTGGCGGTTTTCGCGCTCTTCGGTTCAGGCGTGCTCGGCCTGCTCGGCATTTCGATCGGTGCCTTCCGCATCGCCGGCGGCATGCTCCTCTTCTGGATCTCCTTCGAGATGGTCTTCGAGAGACGCCAGGAGCGGAAGGAGAAGACTTCCCAGGCCGCAATTACCATCGACCATATCCACAACATCGCGGTCTTCCCGCTCGCACTTCCCCTGATCGCCGGGCCTGGCGCGATTTCCGCCACCGTGCTGCTCGCCGGCACCTTCCCGGGGCCTACCGATCGGGCGCTGCTGATCGGCGTCATCGCGCTGATCATGGCGCTCGTCTACGTCACCCTGCTCATCGCCGACCGCCTCGACCGCTTCCTTGGCGTCACCGGCCGGGCCATCCTCACCCGCCTGCTCGGGGTCATCCTCGCCGCCCTTTCAGTCCAGTTCGTGGTCGACGGCGTGCGCTCGGCATTCAATCTCTGAACTTTCGAAGGGGCATGGGCGACAAAGCGGAATTTTCTGCTAGAAGCCGGTGCAAACCATATTCGTCTACCGGCCTATCCGATCGAAAGCCTCCCCGCCATGCCTCCCATCCTGCGCCGTCTCCTGCCGGAAACTCCTCCCGTCAGCATGAAGGAGAGACTGCGCGCCGCTCTCGGCGCCCTTGTCGGCATCCTGATCACGGGCCTGCTGGGAACTCTGGCCCTGCGCGCAGATGCCTCGCTTCCGGCCCTCATCGCTCCCATGGGGGCGTCGGCCGTCCTGCTGTTCGCCGTCCCGTCGAGCCCGCTCGCACAGCCCTGGCCGGTCCTCTGCGGCAATATCCTTGCCGCGCTGGTGGGCGTGACGGTTGTCCTGCTTGTCGATGACCTGTTTCTGGCATCTGCGCTAGCGATCAGCGTGGCGATCGCGGTCATGATGACATTCCGCTGCCTTCATCCGCCGAGCGGCGCCATCGCACTCACCGCCGTGCTCGGCGGGCCGGCAATCCATGAGCTCGGATACGGTTTCGTGCTGTGGCCGGTCGCCGGCAATTCAATGGCCCTCGTGGTGCTGGCACTCATCTTCAACAACCTGACCGGCCGCCCCTATCCGCACGCGGTCAGGTCCGTGCCGACCGATCACGGCACCAAGGACCTGCCCCCCGTCCAACGCATCGGATTCACGTCGGCGGATCTCGACGAGGTGCTGAAGGAATATGACGAGTTTCTCGATATCGATCGCGACGACCTCGAAACCATCCTGAGGCGGACGGAGCTCAAATCCTATCGCAGGCGCGCCGGGCATCTCGACTGCGCCAGCATCATGTCCCGCGACGTGGTGGCCGTGGCGCCGGACAATACGCTGAAGGAAACGCATGACCTGATGCGCGCCCATCATTTCAAGGCTTTGCCAGTCACCAACGATCAGGCCGAAGTTGTCGGCATCGTCACCCAGACGGACTTTCTCGACAAGGCGCGCTGGACCAACGGACGGCCGAAGATCGGCTTCGGCCAGCGGCTGCGTCTCGTGCTCTCCGGTGCCAGCGCACCGAACGATACGGTGAAAGACATCATGACCGCGCCGGTAAGGACCGTCAGTCCCGAAACTCCGGTTGCCGATGCGATGATCATCTTCGCCGAAGAGGGGCTCCACTATCTGCCGGTAACCCGGGAGAACAACAAGCTGGTCGGCATCCTCTCGCAATCGGATGTGCTGGTCGCCATGCTGGCGGACAAGGCGGCCGCCTGAACATATTCCCGCCTGAACATATTCAGGGAAAGCGCCGCACGCCTTCCCTGAACATCAGTTTCGATAGTCCCCCGAAACGGCAACCGGCCGCCAGATCAGAACGGAATGTCGTCGTCGAGATCGCGCGAGAAGTTGCCGCCGGCCGACTGCTGGCCACCACCGCGGCCAGAGTTGCCCGATGAGCCGCTCGAAGGCCGGCCATAATCGTCACCGCCGCCGAAGTCACCACCACCATAATCGTTGCCAACGCGATTTCCGCCGCCGTAACCGCCACGGTCACCGCCGCCCTCACCCCGACCGTCCAGCATGGTCAGCGTCGAGTTGAAGCCCTGCAGCACCACTTCCGTCGTATACCGGTCGTTGCCGTTCTGATCCTGCCACTTGCGGGTCTGCAGCGCGCCTTCGATATAGAGCTTGGCGCCCTTCTTCACATACTGTTCGACGACCTTGCAGAGGCCTTCGTTGAAGACCACGACGTTATGCCACTCGGTCTTCTCACGGCGCTCGCCGGAATTGCGGTCGCGCCAGGTCTCGGAAGTTGCAATTCTGAGGTTGGCGATCGGGCGGCCGTCCTGCGTGCGGCGGATTTCCGGATCGGCTCCGACATTCCCCACCAGAATGACCTTGTTCACGCTACCAGCCATAATTCTCACCTTGTCCGCCGCATTCCGCGGCCTTACATCAATCGCACCACTTTAACCCATCGGTCCGATCCGTTGGGAGTCGATGATTTTTAATCCACAAACAAATTTGTTCTTTATTTGTTCTATTTTATTCCTATAGTGCTGTCAACCGACTCGGGAACGGCGCTGCGTTGCAGCAGTTTCACCTCGACCACGTGCACATCAATCACTACATAAGGACCTTCAATCCTCCCCCGATGAGTATGACGATGAGTGAACTGAAGACCATTTCGATACGTGGTGCGCGCGAGCACAATTTGAAGGGCATAGATCTTGATCTGCCGCGCAATTCTTTAATCGTCATGACCGGTCTGTCGGGCTCCGGCAAGTCCTCGCTCGCCTTCGACACGATCTACGCCGAGGGACAGCGGCGTTATGTGGAAAGCCTGTCGGCCTATGCCCGCCAGTTTCTGGAGATGATGCAGAAGCCGGATGTCGACCAGATCGACGGGCTTTCGCCGGCGATCTCCATCGAGCAGAAGACGACCTCGCGCAACCCGCGTTCGACTGTCGGCACGGTCACCGAGATCTACGACTACATGCGCCTGCTCTTCGCGCGCGTCGGCGTTCCCTATTCGCCGGCGACCGGCCTGCCGATCGAGAGCCAGACGGTGAGCCAGATGGTCGACCGCGTGCTCTCCTTCGAGGAAGGCACGCGTCTTTATATCCTTGCGCCGATGATCCGCGGCCGCAAGGGAGAGTACAAGAAGGAACTCGCCGACCTGATGAAGAAAGGCTTCCAGCGCGTCAAGGTCGATGGGCAGTTCTACGAGATCGCCGACGTTCCGGCGCTCGACAAGAAATACAAGCACGATATCGACGTGGTGGTCGACCGCCTCGTGGTGCGATCCGATATCGGCGCGCGGCTTGCCGACAGTCTGGAAACCTCGCTGAAACTTGCCGATGGCCTGGCAGTCGCGGAATTTGCCGACAAGCCGCTGCCGCCGGAGGAAACCGCAGCCGGCGGTTCAGCCAACAAGTCGCTCAACGAGACGCATGAGCGCGTGCTGTTTTCGGAGAAATTCGCCTGCCCGGTCTCCGGCTTCACCATTCCGGAAATCGAGCCGCGGCTCTTCTCGTTCAACAATCCGTTCGGCGCCTGCCCGACCTGCGACGGTCTCGGCTCGCAGCAGAAGGTCGACGAGGCGCTGATCGTGCCGGAGCCCGCCCGCACGCTGCGCGACGGGGCGATCTCGCCCTGGGCGAAATCCACCTCGCCCTATTACAACCAGACGCTCGAGGCACTCGGCAAAGCCTTCGGCTTCAAGCTCTCGAGCCGCTGGAACGAGCTTTCGGAACAGGCGCAAAAGGCAATCCTGCACGGAACCGAGGAAAAGATCGAATTCCACTATGCCGACGGCGCCCGCTCCTACAAGACGGTGAAGAGTTTCGAAGGCATCGTGCCGAACCTCGAACGCCGCTGGAAGGAGACGGATTCCGCCTGGGCGCGTGAGGATATCGAACGTTATATGTCGGCAGCCCCCTGCCCGGCCTGCAACGGCTATCGCCTCAAGCCGGAAGCGCTGGCAGTCAAGATCAACAAGCTGCATATCGGGGAAGTCACCGAAATGTCGATCAGGGTGGCGCGTGACTGGTTCGAAGCGCTGCCGGAACAGTTGAACGCCAAGCAGAACGAGATTGCCGTGCGCATCCTCAAGGAGATCCGCGAGCGCCTGCGGTTCCTGAACGATGTCGGCCTCGACTATCTGAGCCTTTCCCGAAATTCCGGTACGCTGTCCGGCGGCGAGAGCCAACGCATCCGTCTTGCCTCGCAGATCGGCTCGGGCCTCACCGGCGTGCTCTACGTGCTCGACGAACCGTCGATCGGCCTGCATCAGCGCGACAATGCCCGGCTGCTCGACACGCTGAAACATCTGCGCGACATCGGCAATACGGTGATCGTCGTCGAGCATGACGAGGATGCGATCCTGACGGCCGATTACGTTGTGGATATCGGGCCGGCTGCCGGCATCCATGGCGGCACAGTGGTGGCGCAAGGTGCGCCTGCCGAGATCATGGCCAATCCGAAGTCGCTGACCGGCAAATATCTGTCCGGCGAACTTGGCGTGCCTCTGCCTGCCGAACGCCGCAAGCCGAAGAAGGGCAAGGAGATCAAGGTTTTTGGCGCACGCGGCAATAACCTCAAGAATGTTACTGCCGCGATCCCGCTCGGCGTCTTCACGGCGGTAACCGGTGTTTCGGGCGGCGGCAAGTCCACCTTCCTGATCGAAACGCTTTACAAGGCGGCGGCCCGGCGCGTGATGGGCGCCCGCGAGATTCCCGCCGAACACGACCGGATCGACGGCTTCGAGTTCATCGACAAGGTGATCGACATCGACCAGTCGCCGATCGGCCGCACGCCGCGCTCCAACCCGGCGACCTATACCGGCGCCTTCACGCCGATCCGCGACTGGTTCGCGGGCCTGCCGGAAGCCAAGGCACGCGGTTATCAGCCGGGCCGGTTCTCGTTCAACGTCAAGGGCGGGCGCTGCGAGGCCTGCCAGGGCGACGGCGTCATCAAGATCGAGATGCACTTCCTGCCGGACGTTTACGTCACCTGCGACGTCTGCCACGGCAAACGCTACAATCGCGAGACGCTGGACGTCACTTTCAAGGGCAAGTCAATCGCCGACGTGCTCGACATGACGGTCGAGGAAGGCGTCGAATTCTTCTCCGCGGTGCCGGCGGTGCGCGACAAGCTGCAGTCGCTCTTCGACGTCGGGCTCGGCTATATCAAGGTCGGCCAGCAGGCCAATACGCTTTCGGGTGGCGAGGCGCAACGCGTCAAGCTGGCGAAAGAACTGTCGAAGCGATCGACGGGGCGCACGCTCTATATCCTCGATGAACCGACGACCGGGCTGCATTTCCACGACGTCGCCAAGCTCCTGGAAATGCTGCACGAACTGGTGAACCAGGGCAATTCCGTGGTGGTGATCGAGCATAATCTCGAAGTCATCAAGACGGCCGACTGGATCATCGACATCGGTCCGGAAGGCGGCACGGGCGGCGGCGAGATCGTCGCGGCTGGTACGCCGGAACAGGTCGTCAAGGAAAAGCGGTCCTATACCGGGCATTTCCTGAAGGAGCTCCTGGAGCGCCGGCCGGTGAAGAAGGTGGAGGCAGCGGAGTGACGATGCGGCTGGCCACGGCTGAAGAGCTGCATGATATCGTGGCGCTGACGACGGCCGCCTACCAGCCATACACCGATCTTTTCGGCCATCCGCCAATCCCTGTCACAGAGGACTATGCTCCCCGCATCAAGCGCGGGGAAGTCTGGCTGCGCGATCTTAGCGGCAGAATTGCGGGATTGGCGGTCGTCGAAAAACATGCGGACCATCTGATGCTGTTCAGCATCGCGGTCGCACCCGGTGTCCAGAGAGGCGGACACGGCGTCGCCATGCTGACCTGGCTGGAAGGCAAGGCGCGGGAATGGGCGGTGCCGGAGATCAGGCTCTATACCAATGCCCGCATGGAGCGAAATATCGCCATCTATTCCACCTTCGGTTTTCAGGAAACGGGTCGACGGCCCAATCCTCACAGGCCAGGCTGGACCATCGTCGACATGGCAAAGAAAGTTGAGGCGATCCATGGATCGTAAGCGAGGAGGACTTCATGACCACTTCCGGCACTATCCGCACGGGCATCGGCGGCTGGACGTTCGAGCCATGGGAAGGCACGTTTTATCCGGAAAAACTGCCGAAGAAGAAACAGCTCGAATATGCCGCGAGCAAGCTCAAGGTCATCGAGGTCAACGGCACCTATTACGGTTCGCAGAAGCCGGAAACCTTCGCCAAATGGGCGGCGGACGTGCCGTCGGGCTTTATCTTTTCGCTGAAGGCAAGCCGTTTCACCACCAACCGCAAGGTTCTCGCGGAAGCCGGGGAATCGATCGAAAAGTTCCTCGGCCAGGGGCTGACCGAACTTGGCGACCATCTCGGACCACTGCTCTGGCAGTTCGCGCCGACCAAGAAATTCGAACCGGACGATTTCGAAGCCTTTTTGAAACTGCTGCCGAACAAGCTGGACGGCTTGCAGCTGACGCATGTGGCGGAGGTTCGCCACGACAGTTTCAAGGTGCCGGAATTCGTCGCGCTGCTTTCCAAGTATAAGGTCGCGCCGGTCTGTGCCGACCATTTCGAATACCCGATGATTGCCGACGTTACGGCGGATTTCGTCTACACCCGCCTGCAGAAGGGTTCCGACGACATCAAGACCTGCTATCCGGAAAAGGACATGAAAGCCTGGGCGAAACGGCTGGAAACCTGGGCGCAAGGCGGTGTGCCCAACGACCTGCCGCTGATCGATGCGACACGTAAGGTGGAGAAGAAGCCGCGCGACGTTTTCGCCTTCTTCATCCACGAGGGCAAGGTGAATGCGCCCTACGGCGCGATGGCCCTGCGCGAATTGCTGGAAGGCAAAAACTAAGCGCCGGGGCCGGCATGGACAGCAAGGTCTTCCGCCGTCATGCCCCTGCCCGCTTGCTTCGCCGCCGCGCCATGCAGATAGACGCCGGCTGCAGCCGCCTCGAACGTCGGCATGCCTTGCGCAAGCAGCGCGCCGATCATGCCGGCCAGCACGTCGCCGGAGCCGGCCGTCGCCAGCCATGGCGGTCCGTTGGCGTTGATATGGGCGCGGCCGTCGGGGCTTGCGATCACCGTATCGGCCCCTTTATAAACGATCGCCGCATGGGCGCGCTCTGCAGCCTTTATCGCCTTTTCCACCTTACTCAGGTTTTCGTCCGCGGCGAGGTCAGGAAAAAGGCGGGAAAATTCGCCCTCGTGCGGCGTCAGCACGAGATGGGTGTCGTCGCCCGCGAAAGCATCGAACAAATCCGGCGGGTCGTCCCTGAAGGACGTGATGCCGTCGGCATCGAGAACCAGAGGCCGATCTTTCAGCGCCAATGCGAATTGTCTCGCCCTCTCGCCGATGCCGAAACCCGGTCCGAGCACGAAAGCAGCAAGCTTAGCCGTCTGAAGCCAGCTTTCGAGATCACCGACCACATCGACCTGATGCAGCATGATCGCGGTGAGCGAAGAGGCATTGACCGGCATGGCATCGCCCGGCGAAGCGATGGTCACAAGCCCTGCTCCAGCCTTCAGCCCGGCCATTGCGGAAAGCCGTGCCGCTCCCGTCTTGCCGGCCGCACCTGAAAAGACGACAAGGTGCCCGCGGCGGTATTTATGGCTGTCGAGACCCGGCTCCGGCAAAAGATCGCGCCAGAGGGCAGGCGCATTTTCTCTGGTTTTCCCGGCAACGGATCGCACAATGCGCGCGGGAATGCCGATATCGAAGACCTCGACATGGCCGCAAAGCTCTCTGCCGGGCAATAACAGATGGCCGGGCTTGCGGGCCATGAAGGTGACCGTACGCGATGCCCGAAAGGCGGCACCGAGCGGTACGCCGCGCCGCCCGCAGAGGCCGGAGGGAAGATCGACCGCGAGGACAGGAATTTTCATGTCGTCCACGTTGCGGATCGCCGCCGCCACGACGTCAGGCACGGCGCGCGCAAGGCCCGCGCCGAACAGGGCATCGATCACCACATCGCCGGGTACCGGCTGGTATCTCTCCAATCGCCCGGACGGCAGTCGGCACAGATCACGCGCCTGTTTGGCATCGCCCTTCAGCTTTTCCGGATCACCGAGATGATAGACAGCAATGGACGCTCCCGACTCCGCGAGAGCCCGGGCAGCAACATATCCGTCGCCGCCATTGTTGCCGGGGCCGCAAAGCACGACAAAACGCAACGCGCCCGGAAAATGGCGCAGGGCTGCAGCCGCCACCGCCCGCCCTGCCCGCTCCATCAGGTCGAAGGACGGGATGCCGGATCGAGCTGAGGCAGCATCTGCTGCCGCCATCTCGTCAGGCGTCAAAAGAACATGGTCGAACGAAAGGTCCATCCCCGCTATTGAACCCAAAGGTGATTAGAAAACAAGCGCCGTCTTTGCTCCTCAAGTGGCCTAAAATTTAATCAAATGATTAAATTAAGGTCATCAACTCGCCTTCATTCGCGTTTGCTCAACTTTCAAAAATTTGACCGAAAAATCCGATTTTCGTGTCGCAGCGCACAAGAATTTGAGAAAATCGGCAGCATTTTTGCGTAAGCCCCTCGCTTGCGCAGGGATTTGGTGCAAAATCGCATTATTTTTTTGAATGTGGCAACGGAGTTTGGCACGATATCTGCATTGGCATGGCCGAGCGGGTAAAGGCCTGCTTCAGAGGAGAAGCGGAGAGATAGTTTCTCATGAAAAAGATCGAAGCGATCATCAAGCCTTTCAAGCTCGACGAGGTGAAGGAAGCCCTTCAGGAAGTCGGCTTGCAGGGGATCACCGTGACCGAGGCCAAGGGCTTCGGCCGCCAGAAGGGCCATACCGAGCTCTATCGCGGCGCGGAATATGTCGTCGACTTCCTGCCGAAGGTGAAGGTCGAGGTCGTCCTGGCGGACGAAAACGCCGATGCGGTCATCGAGGCGATTCGCAATGCCGCACAGACTGGACGGATCGGAGACGGCAAGATATTCGTCTCCAATGTGGAGGAAGTCATCCGCATCCGTACCGGTGAAACGGGCGTAGACGCCATCTAATCCGCCTCGCGGCCGCCGGCCCGGGCCTCATTATCTTCACCTTACATCGAGGAAGACATATGACGAGCGCAAGCGAAATCATGAAACAAATCAAGGAAAACGACGTCAAGTTCGTGGACCTGCGGTTTACCGACCCGCGCGGCAAGCTGCAGCATGTCACCATGGACGTGACATCCGTCGACGAGGACATGTTCTCCGACGGCGTCATGTTCGATGGTTCCTCGATCGGCGGCTGGAAGGCCATCAACGAGTCGGACATGGTGTTGATGCCCGATCCGGCGACGGTCCACATGGACCCGTTCTTCGCCCAGTCGACCATGGTCATCTTCTGCGACATCCTCGATCCGATCTCGGGCGAAGCCTATAACCGCGATCCGCGCGGCACCGCCAAGAAGGCCGAAGCCTATCTGAAGGCTTCGGGCATCGGTGACACCGTCTATGTCGGTCCCGAACCGGAATTCTTCGTCTTCGACGACGTCAAATACAAGGCCGATCCTTATAATACCGGCTTCAAGCTCGACTCTTCCGAACTGCCGTCGAACGACGACACCGATTACGAGACCGGCAACCTCGGCCATCGGCCGCGCGTCAAGGGAGGCTATTTCCCGGTTCCCCCGGTCGACAGCCTGCAGGACATGCGCTCCGAAATGCTGACCGTGCTCGCCGAGATGGGCGTAGTCGTCGAAAAGCATCACCATGAAGTGGCCGCCGCCCAGCACGAGCTCGGCGTCAAGTTCGACACGCTGGTGCGCAACGCCGACAAGATCCAGATCTACAAATATGTCGTGCATCAGGTTGCCAATGCCTATGGCAAGACCGCAACCTTCATGCCGAAGCCGATCTTCGGCGACAACGGCTCGGGCATGCACGTGCACCAGTCGATCTGGAAGGACGGTAAGCCGACCTTCGCAGGCGACGAATATGCCGGCCTTTCGGAAACCTGCCTCTATTACATCGGCGGCATCATCAAGCATGCCAAGGCGATCAACGCGTTCACCAACCCGACGACGAACTCCTACAAGCGTCTCGTCCCGGGTTACGAGGCGCCGGTCCTGCTGGCCTATTCGGCCCGTAACCGTTCGGCATCGTGCCGCATTCCGTTCGGCTCCGGTCCGAAGTCGAAGCGCGTCGAAGTCCGCTTCCCCGATCCGCTGGCAAACCCGTATCTCGGCTTTGCCGCCATGCTGATGGCTGGCCTCGACGGCATCAAGAACAAGATCCATCCTGGCAAAGCCATGGACAAGGACCTCTACGACCTGCCGCCGAAGGAGCTGAAAAAGATCCCGACGGTCTCCGGCTCGCTGCGCGAAGCGCTCGACAACCTCGATCGCGACCGCAAGTTCCTGACTGCCGGCGGCGTCTTCGACGACGATCAGATCGACGCCTATATCGAATTGAAGATGACGGAAGTCATGCGTTTCGAAATGACGCCGCATCCGGTCGAATTCGACATGTATTATTCGGCCTGATCCAATAGGCGCGATTGGCCGCGTCTTTTCCAGAACGGCGGGCCTCAAAGCCCGCCGTTTGCTTTTTGGGTCAGCGGGAATTTCAAGTATTGCGGCGCGCTCGGCACCGTCCTCGCCCCCGGCGGCGTGATCTCGCCGCCGCATGGCCGAGAAAGCTCAGAAATGCTTAAGTCTATCCTTGGAACAATGGGCGCGGGCCCGCATTAGTCTCTTGATGTCGGAGAATTTTATTCCCACATTAGGATGCGAAAGGACATCGCACCATGAAACAACGCAACGCTAAATTTACCATCGGGGAAGTGGTCCGCCACAAGGTTTTTCCGTTTCGGGGCGTCGTGTTCGATGTGGATCCGGAATATGCCAATACCGAGGAATGGTGGAACGCCATTCCCGCTGAAATCCGGCCGAGCAAGGACCAGCCCTTCTACCATCTCCTCGCGGAAAATGACGAGACGGAATATGTCGCCTATGTTTCGGAGCAGAACCTGGAACATGACGAAAGCGACGCGCCCCTGCGCAACCCGCAGGTCTACCAGATCTTCGATCGCGCTCCGTCCGGCCAGTTGAAGCCCAAGATCATCCTGGCCCATTGATCCGATCCATGAAACTCCAATAAGCGTCGGCATCCGGCCGGCGCTTTTTTGTGCCCGGAATCAAAAAACCCGGCGCAAGGCCGGGCTTCTGTTCCTGCTCAAGCGGCGGATCACTGACCCTGCTTGGCGGCGTTCTGGGCGTCTTCCAGCTTCTTGCGGGTCTCTTCGGCCTTGCGCTGCATGCCTTCTTCAAGGCTCCGCTGGCTCTGGGCGATCTGTTCCTGCGGCATGGCCGGACCATCGAAAGCGCCGGTGAAGCCCGAGAGCGAAATCTTGATCGGGTTCGGGGCGCGACGGAAGTTGATCGAGGTGAAGATCACTTCATTGCCCTTCTTGAGGCTTGCGATCATCGGATCGGTCAGCGGCACTTCCGCAGTGCACTTGTCCGGCAGGCAGACGACGTAATCGAGCTTCTGGCCCTTGCCGCCATCGATCTGCATGACGATGCCGGGCGGCACAAGGCGTGCGGTCGGCACGGAAACCTGCAGAATCTTGCGGTTGACCTTGCCTTCGACCGTGATGAGGCCGACGGCGGTAATCAGCTGGCCGTTCTGGGCCGCGATGATATTCTGCACGACACAGAGATCGCTGTCGTCCTGCTTAGTGCAGGTCTTGAACCAACCGAGCGGCGGAGCACCCGGTGCACCGGCGGCCGGAGCTGCGGCATCCTGTGCAAGGGCTGCAACCGGCAGCGTGCTCGCGCCGATCGAAAGAGCGAGAACGGACATTGCCGTCCGCAGAACTTGGGTTGCCTTCATCATAACGAAATCCGTCTCCTGAAATCCGTTGGGTGCGGCCGACGCCGGTCAGACCCCTCGGGGTGTCCTACTGCCCGTGACCTGTCGGTCAAATGAGGCATTTGAATGACCCGCCCGTCCGGTCCCCTGTTACATCGGGCAGGCGCCGATATCCAGCCCTAGTTTCGTACTTTTTTGGCGAGACGTTAACGCCGCGATCAGCCTCTCGCGCGTGGCAGAGGATTGGTCGCCCTGTTCCCATGCGCTATTTTGCAAGCGAATCAGTAAGGATTTCACCCTCATGGCCCTGATGCGACGCTTCGTTCCCCTTATCGCCGCACTTCTCCTCGGCATCCCCGCCATGGCGGAACCGATGCACGGCATCGCCATGCATGGCAGTCCGGCACTCGACCCCGATTACAAGCATTTCACTTATGTGAACCCCGACGTGAAGAAGGGCGGCAAGGTGACCTATGGCGTGGTCGGTACGTTCGACAGCCTCAATCCCTTCATCCTGAAAAGCATGGGAACGACTGCCCGCGGGGTGTGGGACACGATCTTCGGAAACCTCGTCTATGAATCGCTGATGGTCCGCTCGGCCAATGAACCTTTTTCGCTTTATGGCCTTCTGGCCGAAAGCGTCGAATGGGATGAGGATCGCACCTTCGTCCAGTTCAACCTCAATCCCGAAGCCAAATGGTCCGATGGACAGCCGGTGACCCCGGACGACGTGATTTTCACGTTCGAGCTTTTGCGCGATAAGGGACGCATCCCCTTTTCGAACCGGCTGACGCCGGTCGAGAAGATGGAAAAGGTCGGCGAACACGGCGTCCGATTCACTTTCAACGACAAGGCAGATCGGGAATCCCCACTGATTCTGGCGACGGCCACGCCGATCCTTCCCAAGCACATCATCGATCCCGCCACATTCGATCAGTCGACCTTGAAACCGCCTGTCGGCTCCGGCCCCTATCGCATAAAGTCCGTGTCGCCCGGCGAGCGCATCGTCTACGAGCGCAACCCCGACTATTGGGGCAAGGACATTCCCTCGAAGGTCGGTTTCGACAATTACGATCAGATCAGCGTCGAATATTTCCTGCAGGAAAACACGCTGTTCGAGGCCTTCAAGAAGGGCGAGATCGACATCTATCTGGAAGGCAGCCCAACGCACTGGGCACGCTCCTACGATTTTCCCGCGGTCCAGAACGGCGACGTCGTCAAGGATGCCTTCAAGCCGCAGCTTCCGACCGGCATGCTGGGCTTCGTCTTCAATACGCGCCGGCCGGTCTTTGCCGACGTCAACGTGCGGGCCGGCCTGTCGCTCGCCTTCGATTTCGAATGGGCCAACAAGAACCTCTTCGAAGGCGCCTATACCCGCACCGAAAGCATCTGGCAGAATTCTCCCCTCACCTCGCTCGCCAAGCCGGCCGACGAACGGGAACTGAAGCTTCTTGGAGCCGCCAAGAACCGGATCGAACCCGCCGTCCTCGACGGCACCTACCGCCTGCCCAAAACGGACGGTTCCGGTATCGACCGTAAAGTGCTGCGCGAGGCCGTCGATCTGCTCAAGAAAGGCGGATACACGATCAAGAACGGCAAGATGTCCGATGCCTCCGGCAGGCCCCTTGCCTTCGAGGTCATGACCCAGACAGTAGACCAGGAGAAGTTAGCTATCGCCTATCAGCGAACGCTGAAGATGATCGGCGTCGACATGGCGATCCGCACCGTCGATGATGCGCAATACCAGGCGCGATCCTTTAAGTTCGACTATGATATGATCATGAAATCCTATCCGGCCTCGCTTTCGCCCGGCATAGAGCAGCTGGGGCGGTGGGGCTCCGCCGCGCGCGACGCACAGGGCAGCTTCAACTTCGCCGGCACCGCAGATCCCGATCTCGACAGGCTGATCGAGGCGATGCTGACGGCGCGCAGCCAGGAAGATTTCGAAGCGGCCGTGCGGGCCTATGACCGGCTGCTGATTTCCGGCCATTACATGGTACCGCTCTATCATATTGCGGAACAATGGGTGGCGCGGCGCAAGCATATCGGCTATCCCGGGGCATTGCCGCTTTACGGCTACCAGCTCAACACCTGGTGGGATAAAAGCGCGCAATAATTCCTCTCTCTTTCGGTTCTTCCGAAGAAAGGCGCCGCCATGGAGCGCGTCACCATCGACATCGTCTCGGATATCGTCTGCCCCTGGTGCTATCTCGGCAAGGCGCGACTCGAACTCGCCATTGCCGACGTGCAGGACGAGGTGGGCGTCGACATCAACTGGCGGCCCTATCGGTTGAACCCCGACCATCCGCCGGAAGGCGTCGATCACCAGGCCGATCTCGCCGCCAAGCTCGGCGGCAAAGATGCCGTGGAACGCGCCCATGCGATGCTTAGACAGCTCGGCGAAGAGGTCGGCATCCGCTACAATTTCGAAGCGATCAAGATCGGCCCCAATACGCTCGATGCTCACCGTCTGCTGCATTGGGCGATGATGGAAGGCCGGGAGATACAGGACCGGGTCGCCACCGCACTCTTCAAGGCGAATTTCGAGGAAGGCCGCAATGTCGGCGACCATGCGGTGCTTGCCGATATCGGCGAGAAAAACGGCCTCGACCGCAAGGTTATAGAGAATCTTCTGAAGACCGATGCGGACAAGGATACGGTGCTTTCCGAAATTGACGCCGCGCAGAAGATGGGTGTCAACGGCGTTCCCTTCTTCATCATCGACGGGCAATATGCGGTAAGCGGCGCACAGACGCAGGACGTCTTCGCCAATGCGCTGCGCGAGATCGCCAAGCTGAAGGCCGAAGCCCGCAAGGGCATGATCTGAGCCAGGCCCTGGAGCAAAAGTCTTGCGTAACGACCAGAGCCTGAAGGGTGTTCTCCTCGCCTTCGCAGCGTTTGCGGCCTATTCGTGGAGCGATGCCAGCGTCAAGCTGATCGACGGCGCGCTCAGCGCCTATCAATCCTCGTTCATCGGAGCGGTTTTCGGCCTTGTCGGCTTTCCCTTCCTGATGAAGCCCGGAGACCGCTGGACCGACGCATTCAGGACCTCCAACCGCACCCTATGGTTCCTGCGCTTCTTCGCGACGAGCGCCGGCACGATCGGGAGCGTGATTGCCTTCACCTATCTTTCGATGGCGGAAGCCTTCGTGCTGATCTTCCTGCTGCCCTGTTTCGTGACGATCATGTCGGTGATCTTCCTCAAGGAACAGGTGGGCGTCCGGCGCTGGAGCGCAGTCGTTATAGGCTTCGTCGGCACACTGATAGTCCTGAGGCCCGGCTTTCGCGAGCTGTCGATCGGTCATCTCGGCGCGGTCTTCGGGGGCTTGAGCGGCGCGATCTCGATCGTCTGCTACAGGGCGATTGGTCCGACAGAGAAGGGCATTTCCCTCTATAGCGCCGGCGTGCTTGGCGTTCTCGTCATCTGCGGCCTGTTGATGATAACCGACTTCCGGCTTCCGAACCTGGAGCAGTGGCTGTTCCTGGCCGGCTACGGGCTATTGGCGGCCCTGGCGGCCATCCTGATGATGTATGCCGCAAACCATGCGCCGGCCGCGATGATCGGCCCGACGCAATACAGCCAGATGCTCTGGGCCGTATTGTTCGGATATATGATCTTCGGCGACCATATCGATCTGCCGATGCTGGCCGGCATCGTGCTGATCATCGGTTCGGGCCTCCTGACGCTCGCGCGCGAGCGCATCCGCAACGTGCCGCTGCCACCGGCGATCGCGACGGATCCCCAAGGCGCGGGCGTTACCGCCTCCCAGGATGAAGCCGATCGATAGGATCAGGTCTTCGCAAGTTCCGCAAACTGCGTCATCAACTGGGCCGCGGCCGTCAGCCGCTTTTCCGGCGACGGCAGATCGCGGGTCAGGAAGACGCTCTGATCCGGCCGGATCTTCGCGAGCGTGCCCTGCTTGGCGATATAGCCGACCAGCGCCGCCGGATTGGGGAACTGCTTGTCGCGGAAGGTGACCACGACGCCCTTCGGGCCGGCATCGAGCTTCTCGACATTCGCCTTGCGGCAGAGCGACTTGATGTAGACGACCTTCAACAGGTTCTGGACCTCCGGCGGCATGGGGCCGAAGCGGTCGACCATTTCCGCACCGAAGCCGTCGATCTCCGAAAGTTCGGAAAGCTCGCCGAGACGTCGGTAAAGGCCCATGCGCAGATGCAGGTCGGGCACGTAGGATTCGGGGATCATCACCGTGATACCGACGGAAATCTGCGGCGACCAGCCGGTATCGGTGATCTCGTCGTCGCCTTTCACCTCGGCGACCGCTTCCTCCAGCATCTGCTGATAAAGCTCGAAACCGACCTCCTTGATATGACCGGACTGTTCCTCGCCTAGCAGGTTACCGGCGCCGCGGATGTCGAGGTCGTGGCTTGCGAGCTGGAAACCGGCACCGAGCGTGTCGAGCGACTGCAACACCTTGAGGCGCCGGTCCGCTGTCGCTGTGAGCGGCTTGTTGACCGGCAGGGTGAAAAGCGCGAAGGCGCGCACCTTGGACCGCCCGACGCGGCCGCGAAGCTGGTAGAGCTGCGCGAGACCGAACATGTCGGCACGATGTACGATCAGCGTGTTGGCGGTCGGCACGTCGAGGCCGGACTCGACGATCGTGGTCGACAGAAGTACATCGTACTTGCCGTCGTAGAAGGCATTCATGATGTCTTCGAGTTCACCGGCCGGCATCTGGCCGTGGGCGACGGCAACCTTCAGCTCCGGGGCATCCGACTGAAGGAAGGCATGGATTTCCGGCAGGTCGGCGACACGCGGGCAGACGTAAAAGCTCTGGCCGCCGCGATAGTGTTCGCGCATCAGCGTCTCGCGGATGACAAGCGGATCGAAGGGCGAGATGAAGGTGCGCACCGCCATGCGATCGACCGGCGGCGTGGTGATCAGCGAGAGCTCCCGCACGCCCGTCATGGCGAGCTGCAGCGTGCGCGGGATCGGCGTCGCGGAGAGTGTCAGGACGTGGACGTCGCTCTTCAGCTCCTTCAGCCGCTCCTTGTGCTTGACGCCGAAATGCTGCTCCTCGTCGATGATCAGCAGGCTCAGATTCGCGAACTTGATGCCGGCGCCGAGCAGCGCATGGGTGCCGACGACGATGTCGACCTTGCCTTCGGCGAGATCCTTCTTCGTCTGAGCCAGCTCCTTGGCGGAGACGAGGCGCGAGGCCTGGGCGATCGTGATCGGCAGGCCGCGGAAACGTTCCTTGAAGGTCTTGTAGTGCTGGCGGGAGAGCAGCGTGGTCGGCACGACCACGGCGACCTGCGCGCCGTTCATCGCCGCGAAGAAGGCGGCGCGCAGCGCCACTTCCGTCTTGCCGAAGCCGACATCGCCGCAGACGAGTCGGTCCATCGGGCGACCGGCACCGAGATCGTCGCGCACGGCGTCGATCGCATTCGCCTGGTCTTCCGTCTCATCGTAGGGGAATCGGGCAGCGAATTCGTCGTAAAGCCCTTCCGGCGTCGCCAGAACCGGCGCGCGGCGGGTCATGCGGGTCGCCGCGATGCGGATCAGATCGTCCGCCATGTCGAGCAGCCGCTTCTTGAGCTTGGCCTTGCGGGCCTGCCAGGCGCCACCACCGAGCCTGTCGAGCTGGGCTTCCGCGGCATCCGAGCCGTATCGCGACAGCAGGTCGATGTTTTCGACCGGCAGAAAGAGTTTCGCCTGGTCAGCATAGTGGAGCTCGAGGCAGGCACGCGGCGCGCCGGCAGCTTCGATCGTCACGAGCCCCACGAAACGGCCGATGCCGTGTTCAGCGTGGACAACCAGTGAACCTTCGTCGAGGCCGGCGACTTCGGTCAGGAAATCCGCGCCGCGCCTGCGGCGTTTGCCGCGGCGGACCATACGGTCGCCAAGAATATCCTGTTCGCCGATGACGGCGATGTTGCCGGTCTCGAAGCCCGCTTCGAGGCTGAGGACTGCCGAAGCCGCCTCGCCTTTTTCCAGCGTCTCCAGATCGGCCAATTTCTCGATCGGTTTGATGCGCTTCAAACCACGTTCGTCGAGCACCTGCAGCAACCGGTCGAGCGAGCCGGCCGACCAGCCGGTGACGAGCACCTTGGCGCCTGCGGCCCGCTTGTCGGCGATATGCTTGACGACGAGGTCGAAGACGTTGACGCGCTCGTCGCGCTCCTTGTCCTCGGCCTGCGATTTCGCCCAGCGCGGGCCGGCATGCGCCTCCAAAGTCACCACCCGGCGACCTTCGGTATCCACCTCGTTGAAGGGCGTCAAGCGCAGCGCATTGATAGTATCGAGCGCTGAGGCGAAAGCCTTGCCGTCGAGATAGAGCTGACCTGGCGAAATCGGCTTGTACGGGGCGGCCTGGGCCGCAGCGCTCTTGCCTTCCGTGCCGCTGTCACGACGCGCCTCATAATAATCCAGCACGAGCTTCGAGCGTTCGTTGGCGGCCTCTCGGGCGGTGTGGTCGGTGACGATGCGGAACCCTTTGAGATAATCGAAGGCAGTTTCCAGCTTGTCGTAGAAGAGCGGCAGCCAGTGCTCCATGCCGGCATAACGGCGCCCTTCGGAGACGGCCTGATAGAGCGCGTCGTCACGGGTCGCGGCACCGAAGAGCGAGAGGTAATTCTTGCGGAAGCGGCTGATCGTATCCGGCGTCAGCGTCACCTCGCTCATCGGGTTCAAGTCGAGGGAACGCGCCTGCCCTGTTGTGCGCTGGCTTGCCGGGTCGAACGAACGGATCGATTCCAGCGTATCGCCGAAGAAATCCAGTCGTACCGGTTCCTCCGTGCCCGGCACGAAGACGTCGAGAATGCCGCCGCGCACGGCGAATTCGCCGACTTCGCGGACCGTCGCCACCCGCTCGAAGCCGTTGCGTTCGAGCCGCGCGGCGATATCGTCCATCCGCACCTGGTTGCCGGGTTTCGCCGAAAACGCCAGGCTCTCGATAATGTCGGAAGGGGCGATCTTCTGCAGCATGGCATTGACCGTGACGAGCACGATCGCCGCATGCGGCTTCTTTCGGTGTGCAATCAGGCCCGAAAGCGCCGACAGTCTCCGGGCGGAGACATCGGCGCTCGGAGAAACGCGGTCATAGGGCAAGCAGTCCCAGGCCGGCAGCGTCAGCACCGGGATGCCCGGCGCGACGAAGGAAAGCATCTGCTCCATATCCGGCATGCTCTGGCCGTCGGACATGACATAGGCGACCGGCTGGCCGGCACGCGCCAGTTCCGCCAGCAAAAGCGGCTCCATGCCGGGCGGCACATTGCCGACGGTCAGCGGGCTTTCCGCAACCGCGATCCTCTTCGCATCGAAACCGGAAATCATCAGGCCAGAATTCATTGAATATTTCCGAGCCTTGCTTCGAGAGAGGCCTTGGTCACCGGATCGAAATCCGGCGTATACGCGGCAACGCGCGCGAAAAGCGGGGTTTTCAGGTGTTCCGGCAGAGGCTTGGCGCCGGTGATCCAGGCATGCAGGTCGTGATCGTCCTCGCCCATGATCGTCTCGAACTGGTCGAGCTCGGTTTCCGAGAGGCGGCCGATCTCCGCTTCGGCGAAGCTGCCGAATACGAGATCCATCTCGCGGATGCCGCGATGCCAGCAGCGATAAAGAATGCGCCGGCGGCGCGGGTCGAGATCCGCGCTGGTGCGCGCTAGGCCTGTCATGTGCATGTCCCTGTTTTGCGGTTCATATAGGACGCTTTTCCGTCCCCGTCACCTTGCCAAATGGGCAAAACTTGACGCAATTTGCAGCGTATGCGTCCCGCCATCCTCGATCCGCTGTTTTCGCCCGTCGCCTCGCTTGCCGGCGTCGGGCCGAAGCTTGCCGAATTGATCGCGCGCGTCACCGGCCGCGAAGATCCGGATGACTGCCGGGTTATCGACCTCATCTTCCACGCGCCCTATTCGCTGATCGACCGGCGCAACCGTCCCGGCATCGCACTGGCGCCGCAAGGGGCGATCGTGACGATCGAAGGCCGGGTCGACCGGCACCAGCCGCCACCGCGTGGCAAGCCGAACATTCCCTATCGCGTCTTCCTGCACGACGACACGGGGGAACTGGCACTCACCTTCTTCCGGGCCAAGGGCGACTGGCTGCAGAAATCGCTGCCGATCGACGAGATGGTGATGGTGAGCGGCAAGGTAGACTGGTTCAATGGACGACCCTCCATGGTGCATCCGGATTTCATCGTGAAATCCTCCGAAGCCGAAAATCTGCCTTTGATCGAGCCCGTCTATCCGCTGACGGCCGGACTATCGCCCAAGACTTTGCGAAAGGCGATCGACGGAGCGGTCGCCCGCCTGCCTCAGCTGCCGGAATGGGCGGAAACCAATCTCACGTTACGTCAGGGATTCCCTTCCGTAACGGAGGCCTTTCGGCAGCTGCACGATCCAAGCGACGAAAAGGATGTCGATCCGCAATCGCCGTCCCGCCGTCGCCTCGCCTATGATGAATTCCTGGCCGGCCAGGTATCGCTCTCGCTGGTGCGCCAACGCGTGCGAAAGGCACCCGGTCAGCCGATCCGGGTGAAGGGCGACCTTGCGGCGAAGATCATCTCGGCCCTGCCCTTTTCGCTGACGACGAGCCAAGGCGCCGCCGTCGACGATATCCTGAAAGACATGGCCGGCGAGGAACGGATGCTGCGCCTCCTGCAGGGAGATGTCGGCGCCGGAAAGACGCTCGTCGCGCTGCTATCCATGGTCGCGGCGGTCGAAGCCGGCGGCCAGGCGGTGCTGATGGCACCGACCGAAATCCTCGCCCGGCAGCACTTTGCGACGATTTCGAAGCTTGCCGGGACGGCGGGCGTCACGATCGAGGTGCTGACCGGACGTACCAAGGGCCGTGAGCGCGACCAGATCATCGAGCGGATCGCCTCGGGCGAAGCGCAGATCATCGTCGGCACCCATGCCCTCTTTCAGGATGCGATCAACTATCACAATCTCATGCTCGCGGTGGTGGACGAACAGCACCGCTTCGGCGTGCACCAGCGCCTGCGGCTGACGGCAAAAGGCATTTCGCCGCATATGCTGGTCATGACCGCGACGCCCATCCCGCGTACGCTGGTCCTCGCCGCTTTCGGCGATATGGACGTCTCGAAACTCACGGAGAAACCGGCCGGCCGCAAGCCGATCCAGACCGTGACGATCCCTACCGAGCGGATCGGCGATATCGTTTCGCGACTGAGGAGCGCGATCAACGAGGGGAAAAAAGCCTATTGGATCTGTCCGCTAGTCGAAGAATCGGATGTCTCGGACCTGATGTCAGCGGAGGAACGTCGCGCGGTGCTCGCCAGGGAACTCGGCCGCGACAATGTCGGGCTGATCCACGGCCGGATGAGCGGACCGGACAAGGATGCCGTGATGACCGCCTTCAAGAATGGCGAACTACGGCTGCTGGTCGCCACCACCGTCGTGGAGGTGGGCGTCGACGTGCCGGATGCGACGATCATGGTGATCGAACATGCCGAGCGCTTCGGACTTGCCCAGTTGCACCAGCTGCGCGGTCGCGTCGGCCGTGGCGACGAGGCGTCCACCTGCATCCTTCTCTATAAAGGCCCTTTGAGCGAAACCGGACGGGCGCGGCTTTCGATCCTGCGCGACAGTGAGGATGGGTTCCTGATCGCGGAAGAGGACCTGAAGCTGCGCGGCGAAGGCGAGCTGCTCGGCACCCGCCAGTCCGGCACGCCGGGTTTCAGGATCGCCAGTCTCGAAGCCCATGCCGACCTTTTGGAGATTGCCCGCAAGGACGCCGCCTATCTGCTCGAAAGGGATCCCGAGCTCACCAGTGAGCGCGGCCAGAACATGCGTGTATTGCTTTATCTCCACCGCCGCGAAGAGGCGATCCGGTTTCTCCAGGCGGGATAGGATTACGACGGCAGGGCCGGCGGCGGCAGGACGGCCGTCGGCGCGCCGGCGGAAGGCTTATATTCAGGAGCGATCAGACCACCGGAGATCAGCAGCTTGGCGCCCTCCTCCGGCGTCATGTCGAGCATGATGAGCTTGCTTTTCGGCACGAACATCAGGAAACCGGCCGTCGGCACCGGTGTCGGCGGCATGAAGACGGCGACCATCTCCTCCCCCTCCGCATTGAGTTTTGCCGCGATCTCGCCCTGCGCATCGCCGGAAATGAAGACCAGCGCCCACATGCCGGGGCTCGGGAATTCGATCAGGCCGCATTTCTTGAAGGACGTCGACTGCTCCTTCAGCACCGTCTCCAAGATCTGCTTGACGCTCCTGTAGATCGTCCGGACCAGCGGCATGCGGTGCAGGATCGACTCGCCGAAATTGACGATCGACCGGCCGATCAGGTTCTTGCCGAGAAAGCCGACGATGGTGATGAACAGGACCGCGATCACCAGTCCGGTGCCGGGAATGGTGATGTTGAAGTAATATTGTGGGTCGTAACGCTGCGGGATGTAGGGCGTAACCCAGCTGTCGGCCCAGTCGATGAAGGTGAAGGTCAGCCAGATGGTGATAGCAAGCGGCGCACAGATGATGAGTCCGGTGAGGAAGTTATTCCTGAGACGGCCGGCCAGCGATATTCGCTCTGGACTGTCGCTCATTCCACTTCCCTAAAATACATAACTATTGCCGTATTCATTCGATGCGACAATGCCGGATGCGATAGTGCGTTGCAAGGAAAAGCGAAAGGTTATCACTCCACGGTGACCGATTTCGCGAGGTTTCGCGGCTGGTCGACATCGGTGCCCATGAAGACGGCCGTGTGATAGGCCAAAAGCTGGATCGGCAGCGAGAAGATCATCGGCGCGATGATCTCATCGACATTCGGCAGCGTGATGGTCGCCATAGTCTCCAGCTTCGAAGCGGCTGCGCCGTTCTCGTCGGTGATGAAGATGATCCGGCCACCGCGGGCCGCGACTTCCTGCATGTTCGAGACCGTCTTTTCGAAGAAGCGATCATGCGGCGCAATGACGATCACCGGCATGTTCTCGTCGATCAGCGCGATCGGCCCATGCTTCAGTTCGCCTGCCGCATACCCCTCCGCATGGATGTAGGAGATTTCCTTGAGCTTCAACGCCCCTTCCAGTGCCAGCGGGAAGCTGGTGCCGCGGCCGAGATACAGCACGTCCTTGAAACGAGAAATATCGCGCGACAGCGCCTCGATCTGAGGCTGTACGCCATTCAACACCCGGCTCATGATGCGCGGCATCTCGGCGAGATGCCTGACCATCGCCTTTTCGTCGCTCGCCGAGACGGTACCGCGCGTGCGGCCGGCGCCGATGGCGAGTGCTGCCAGAGCCGCGAGCTGGCAGGTGAAGGCCTTTGTGGACGCGACGCCGATCTCCGGGCCGGCGAGGATCGGGAAGATCGCATCGGACTCGCGGGCAATGGTCGACTCTTTCACATTCACCACTGCGCCGATCTTAAGCCCCTGATCCTTGCAGTAGCGCAGCGAGGCGAGCGTATCGGCCGTCTCGCCGGACTGGGAGATGAAGAGCGCCCCCTGGGATGGCGACAGCGGCAGTTCGCGGTAACGGAATTCGGAGGCGACGTCGATCTCAACCGGCAGGCGCGCATAACGCTCGAACCAGTATTTTCCGATCAGACCGGAAAGATAGGCGGTGCCGCAAGCGGAAATCGCCAGTCCGGAAAGCTTGCCGAAATCGATCGCCGTATCGTTTTTCCTCACCGTATGGGCGGCGAAATCGATATAGTGGCTGAGCGCATGTGAGATGATCTCCGGCTGCTCGTAGATCTCCTTCTCCATGAAGTGGCGGTGATTGCCCTTATCGACCAGGAAAGCGGCGGCCTGGGACACCTGGCTCTTCCGCTTCACCGGCCTGCCGGAGTAATCGATGATCTCGACACCCTTGTGGGTCATGATCGCGCAATCACCGTCAACGAGATAGGTGATCTCGCTGGTGAAGGGCGAGAGCGCGATGGCGTCGGAGCCCAGGAACATCTCGCCGCGGCCATGGCCGATCGCCAGTGGCGGTCCGAAACGGGCGGCCATGATCGTCCCAGGATCGTCCTCGAACATCACGACAAGCGCGTAGGCGCCCGATACGCGATTCAGCGTGGCGAGCATGGCCGCGCGGTGATCGAGGCCTTGACGGGTGTATTTGGCGAGCAGATGGGCGACGACTTCCGTATCCGTCTGGCTTTCGAAGACCGCGCCTCCGGCCAGCAGTTCGTCCTTCAGTTCGGAAAAATTCTCGATGATGCCGTTATGGACGACGGCGACTCCCTCCACGAAATGCGGATGGGCATTGACCTCATTCGGAACGCCGTGGGTCGCCCAACGGGTATGGGCGATGCCGATCGTGCCGGGCAGCGGCTCGGCTTCGAGCTTCTTTTCGAGGTTGAAAAGCTTTCCCTCGGCGCGGCGGCGATCCATCCTCCCGCCATGGATGGTCGCGACGCCGGCGGAATCATAACCGCGATATTCGAGCCGCCGCAGCGCATCGACCAGACGCGCCGCCACCGGTTCCGTCCCGACGATCCCGACAATTCCGCACATGAACGCCCCTCTCCACCTTATTGAAACCGGGCGAATTCCTAGCGGATTGCAGGTTTTGCGCAATCGGCTAGCCGGTCACTTTCGATGTCGGAAAGTAACGGTCGCCGGTTAAGGCGCAGTTGTTTATTTACCAGCTTTTTTAGCAGCCTTGAAAGCAACTGCGCGTTCCCGGATCAATTTGGCACGTTCGGGCTTCACTTCCTGCCGCGCACGACCGAAGGCGAGCGCATCAGCCGGCACGTCTTCGGTGATGACGCTGCCGGAAGCCACATAGGCGCCATCCCCGATCGAAACTGGAGCCACGAGGGCCGAGTTGGAGCCGACGAAGGCGTTGGCGCCGATCCGGGTCTCATGCTTGTTCACGCCGTCGTAATTGCAGGTGATGGTGCCGGCGCCGATATTCGAATGGGCGCCGACGGAGGCGTCGCCGATATAGGTCAGGTGATTGACCTTGGCGCCTTCAGCGATCTTCGCATTCTTCACTTCGCAGAAATTGCCGACCTTGGAATCCGAGGCGAGATCGGCGCCCGGCCGCAGCCGCGCGAACGGTCCGACCGTCGCGCCGGTGCTGACATGCGCACCTTCGAGATGGGAAAAGGCATGGATCACCACACCACCCTCGATCTTCACGCCGGGACCGAAGACGACGTTCGGCTCGATCAGAGCGTCCTGGCCGATTTCGGTATCGTAAGAGAGAAAGATAGTTTCCGGTGCGATCATCGTAACGCCCGAGACCATCAGTTCCTGACGGCGGCGCTCCTGCCAGAGCCTTTCGAGAACTGCAAGCTCGGCACGATTGTTGCAGCCGGCGACTTCGGTTTCCGGCGCATCGACGACCACCACCCTGCCGCCCCCCGAGCGGGCGATCTCGACGATATCTGTCAGGTAATATTCACCCTTGGCGTTGTCATTGCTGATCTTTTCGAGCAGTGGCAGCGCCTTGCGGCCATCGATCGCCATCAAGCCACTGTTGCACCAGCTGATCCTGCGCTCCTCCTCACTCGCATCCTTCTCCTCGCGGATCGCGATCAGCTCGCCGTTTTCGACGAGAAGGCGGCCGTAGCCGGCCGGTTTCTCCGTATGGAAGCCGATCACCACGATATCGGCACCTTCGGCCAGCTTTTCGCGCGCCGCGGCGAAGGGAGCGGAGGTGACCAGAGGGACATCGCCATAGGCGACAAGGATATCGTCATAGCCCCGGGCGATCGCCTCTTTCGCGGCCAGAACCGCATGACCGGTTCCCCGCCGTTCTGTCTGCGAAAAGGCATGCACCAAAACACCTTCCACAGAACCCGCCTTGGCGACCGCCTCCGCGTCGCGCCCGACCACGAGTGCCGCATCGGAAACGCCCGTCGAAGCGATCGCCGCCATCACATGGGCGATCATCGGCCGGCCGGCGATCGGATGCAGCACCTTCGACATCGACGATTTCATGCGCGTGCTGTCGCCGGCGGCGAGGATGACGGCAAGACAGGAACGGCTCATCGGGAATCTCCTTCTCGGCATTCGGCCGCTTCATACCAGCAAGTTTCTTGAAGCGCGATAAACGCCTTATGTGCGGCCGAAACAAAAAGGGCGCCTGACGGCGCCCCTTGAGATGCAGTTCACAAAGGCTACTGCGGCAGCTTGTCGTCTACGCCTTCGACATAGAAATTCATGCCGAGCAGCACGCCGTCCTGCGCCTTCTCGCCGGCGGCGAGCCAGGGCGTACCGTCCTGCTTGTTGATCGGGCCGGTGAAGGGATGCAGCTCGCCCGACTTGATCTTGGCCTCGGTTTCCTCCGCCATCGCCTTCACGTCGTCCGGCATGTTGGTATAGGGCGCCATGGTCAGGATGCCGTCCTTCAGGCCGTCCCAGATCTGCTCGGATTTCCAGGTACCGTCAAGCAGCGCTTGGGTGCGCTTGACGTAATAGTTGCCCCAGGTATCGACGATCGCGGTGAGCTGGGTCTTCGGACCGGCGGCGATCATGTCGGACGCCTGGCCAAAGGCGAGCACGCCGCGTTCGGCGGCGACCTGCATCGGCGCGGTCGTGTCGGTGTGCTGGGTGATGATGTCGACGCCCTGGTCGATCAGCGCCTTGGCGGCGTCGGCTTCCTTGCCCGGGTCGAACCAGGTATTGGCCCAGACGACCTTCAGCTTGAAATCCGGGTTGATCGACTGCGCGCCGAGTTCGAAGGCATTGATGCCCATCACCACTTCCGGGATCGGGAAGGAGGCGATGTAGCCGGCCACGCCCTTCTTCGACATCTTCGCAGCGATCTGGCCCTGGATGTAACGGCCTTCGTAGAAGCGCGAATTGTAGGTGGAAACATTCGGCAGGACCTTGAAGCCGGTCGCATGCTCGAACTTCACGTCCGGGAACTTCTCGGCAACCTTGATCGTGGCGTCCATGAAACCGAAAGAGGTGGTGAAGATCAGGTCGCAGCCGGAACGGGCCATGCGCTCGATGGCGCGCTCGGCATCCGGGCCTTCGGGAACGTTTTCTAGGAAAGGCGTTTCGACCTTGTCGCCGAGCGCCTTTTCAAGCTGCTGGCGACCGAGTTCATGCGCCTGCGTCCAGCCGCCATCCGTGCGCGAACCGACGTAAATGAAACAGACCTTCTTCTTTTCCTGGGCCTGCACGCCGGTCGTGAAACCGCTGAGCAAGGCGGCCGATGCGGCAAGGGCGATAATCAGTTTCTTCATTTCCGAACCTCTATTGGCTTGAAGACATTTTGTTCTGGCACCGCGGTCACCGGTCGGGGACAAAGGGCTTCCCGAGTGACGCCGGCGTATTGATGAGCGTCGTGCGGCGATTATGCGAGATGATAATCAGCACGACAATAGTGGCCGCATATGGAAGCGCGGACAGGAATTGTGAAGGAATGACGATTCCGAGATTCTGCGCCAGGATCTGCGCATGCAGCTGGCCGATGCCGACGGCTCCGAACAAATAGCCGCCGGCGAGCACCCGCCAAGGCCGCCAGGAGGCGAAGACGACGAGCGCCAGCGCGATCCAGCCGCGGCCGGCCGACATGTTCTCAACCCATTGCGGCGTGTAGACCAGCGAAAGCTGCGCGCCGGCAAGCCCGGCGCAGGCGCCGCCGAACATGACCGCCAAGTAACGGGTGCGGATGACATCGATGCCGAGCGCATGGGCGGAAGCGTGATTGTCGCCGATCGCCCGGATTTTCAGTCCCGCCCGGCTTTTAAACAGGAACCAGTTGATACCGATCACGAGCGCGACGGACAGATAAAAGATCAGGTCCTGGCTGAACAGGACGCGGCCGAAGAACGGAATATCCGACAGTAGCGGGATGACGACCGGCTGCAGCTTGATGCCCGGCCGGCCGACGAAGGCCTCGCCAAGCTGGCCGGAAAGGCCGAGACCCAGGATGGTGAGCGCCAAGCCGGTCGCAACCTGATTGGCGACGAGCGTCAGGGTCAGGAAACCGAAGAGCAGCGAAAACAGCCCACCGCCAACAATGCCGGCCAGGATGCCTATATAGGGTGAGCCGGTGAGCTGCGCGGCGGCGAAGGCGCAGACCGCGCCCATGATCATCATGCCCTCGACGCCAAGATTCAGCACGCCGGCGCGCTCCGTCACCAGTTCGCCGAGCGCAGCGATGACAAGCGGTGTAGACGCGGTGATGACGGTGAGAAGGATCGCCTCGAACATCAGGCCTCTATCTCCGCCGACTTGGCGCCCGCGAAGATCAGCCTGATCCTGTAATGGATCAGCGTGTCGCAGGAGAGCACAAAGAAGAGTAGAAGCCCCTGGAAGACGCGGCTCACCTTATCGGAAATGCCGATCGAAAGCTGCGCCGCCTCGCCGCCGAGATAGGTCAGCGCCAGAACGAGGCCGGACGCGATGATGCCGAGCGGATTCAATCGGCCGAGAAAGGCGACGATGATCGCGGTGAAACCGTAGCCGGGCGAGATCACCGGCTGCACGTGGCCGATCGAGCCCGACACTTCCGAAATGCCGGCCAAGCCGGCAAGAGCGCCGGAAAGCAGCATCGAGAACCACACCATGCGCCGGGCGGAGAAACCGGCAAAGCGCCCTGCCCGTTCCGACTGGCCGAGCACGGAAACTTCGAACCCCTTCAGCATGAAGCGCATCATGAACCACAGCGCCGCGGCCGCCACGATCGCGAAGACGAAAGCCCAATGGGCACGGCCGGAAGACAGGATTTCCGGCAGCACCGCCTCGACCTGGAAACTCTTGGTCTGCGGGAAATTATAACCCTGCGGATCGCGCCAGGGACCGCGCACCAGCCAGTCGAGATAAAGCTGGGCGATATAGACCAGCATCAGGCTCGTCAGGATCTCGTTGGTATTGAAGCGGGTCTTCAGAAGCGCCGGAATCCCTGCATAAAGCGCGCCGCCCAGCATGCCCATGATGAGCATTAGCGGCAGGATCGCCGGCGAATGCCATTCCGGATACATGACCGGCAGGATCGAGCCGGTGATCGCCCCGATAGTGAACTGGCCTTCCGCGCCGATATTCCAGTTGTTGGAGCGGTAGCAGATCGCAAGTCCGACGGCGATGAGGATGAGCGGCGCGGCCTTGATCGCCAGTTCATGCAGCGACCAGACTTCGAGCAGCGGCTCGACGAAATAGACATAGAGCGCGTTCAGCGGTTCTTTGCCGAGCAGCCAGAACATGACGGCGCCGAAGACGAGCGTCAGCACCAGCGCCAGCAGCGGCGAGAGGATCGAGAACAATGTCGAGACCCGGACACGTTTTTCGAGCTCAACGCGCATGAGTGCTCTCCGGCATAGAAGGCGCCCTCTCCGGGATCGAATGGCTTTCGTGAATGCCGCCCATCATGAGGCCGATGCGCTCGAGCGTCAGCGTGCCGGCCGGATGCGGCTCGGAAAGCCGGCCCTCCGAAATCACCGCGATATTGGTCGCGATCTCGAAAATCTCGTCGAGGTCCTGGCTGATCACCACTACGGCCGACCCCGCTTTCGCAAGATCGATCAGCGCCTGGCGAATGCGGCTCGCCGCCCCCGCATCGACACCCCAGGTGGGCTGGTTGACGACGAGGACCGCCGGCTGGCGGTCGAGTTCGCGCCCGACGATGAATTTCTGGAGATTGCCGCCGGAGAGCGAACCGGCAAGCGGGTCGTCGCCGCTCTTCCTCACATCCATCGCCTCGCAGATGCGGCGGGTGGCGGAACGGACGGCATCGTGACGGATGATCGACGCAACGCCGCCGGCCAGAAAGGCTCTCTTGTCCGGCTGGCTGCGGGCGAGCAGCAGATTGTCCGAGAGGGCCATGGCGGAGACGGCCGCATGGCCGTTGCGCTCTTCCGGCACGAAACCGGCACCCAGCACTCGGCGGCCGTTGATCCGCGTGCGGCCGACCGCCTTGCCGCGGATGCGGATCGCCTCGTCCTCGTCAACCGGATATTCGCCGGACAACGCATCGAAAAGCTCGCCCTGGCCGTTGCCCGCCACACCGGCGACCGCCAGCACCTCGCCGGCACGGACCTTCATGGAAATGTTCCTGAGCGAGACGGCAAAGGGCGTGCGGGCCGGCACCGAAAGATTGCTGACCTCGATGCGGATATCGCCGAGTGGCGCACTTTCGTCGCGATGCACCTCGGCGACGTCGGAACCGACCATCATGCGGGCGAGCGAGGCGGGTGTTTCAAGCTTCGGGTCGCAGGCGCCGGTCACCCTGCCGTGGCGAAGCACGGTGGCGCGGTCGCAGATACGCCGCACCTCCTCCAATCTGTGGCTGATGTAGAGAACCGAACGGCCTTCGGCCTTGAGCTTGAAAAGCGTCTCAAACAGCCGGTCGGCTTCCTGCGGCGTCAGCACGGAGGTCGGCTCGTCGAGAATGATAAGCTTCGGGTTCTGCAGGAGCGCCCGGACGATCTCGATGCGCTGGCGTTCGCCGACGGAAAGATCGGCCACATGCGCTTTCGGATCGAGCGGCAGGCCATAATCCCTCGACAGTGACGCCGCTTCCTCGGAAATTCTCGACAGGGAAATCCCCGTATCGAGGGATAACGCGATGTTTTCCGCGACCGTCAGCGCCTCGAACAGCGAAAAATGCTGGAAGACCATGCCGACGCCGAGTTGACGAGCCCCGCCGGGAGATGAGATCGTCACCGGCGCACCTTCCCAGAGTATCTGGCCGGCACTCGGCTGCAGGACGCCGAACAACATCTTCACCAGCGTCGACTTGCCGGCGCCGTTTTCGCCAAGCAGCGCATGGATTTCACCCGGCGCGATGTCGAGATCGATCGCGTCGCAGGCGGCAAAACTGCCGAAAAGCTTGGTCAAACCTCGAACCGACAAGAGCGGAACGGCCGCCGGGTCTTCGGATAACGTCACTGAACCCCCTGTTTACTGCCCTTGCCTCACCCTCCCACGAGGTTCCGCCGGCACGGCAGCGCATTGTTTTTTCGAACGCTTCCCAAGGCTTAGAGCCCAAGCGCACGTCTGTCATATTGATACCGTTTTTGTTGCTTCGCACAACATCAAAGAACGCTTACCAAGCAACGTCCGACTATTTTCCAAGATCGGGGAAAAGCTGCAAAACGGCGCCGATGCAATAAAGATAGAGGCCGCTTGCGACAACGCCATAGGCGACCCAATCGGGCGTCGCGAAATGCATCAGAAGCGAATAGCCGCCCAGCGCGCACCAGATCAGGCAGATGCCGAGGTTGAGCGGCCGTAGCCGCTTGACCCGCACCGGATGCAGGAAATTGATCGGCAGGAAGGTGAGGATGACCGAGACCGACACGAGGACGAGCGCAGTCATCGCGCTGGCGTCGATGACGAAGAGCGTGAAGATCACCATGTTCCAGACGACCGGGAAGCCGGAGAAGAAATACTCCTCCGTCTTCATGCCCATGTCGGCATAGTAGACGGCGCTGGAAACGACGATGGCGCCGGCGGCGATGAATGACCATGGCTCGCCGATCATGCCGCTCTGGTAAAGCGCGAAGGCCGGCAGCAGCACATAAGTCACGTAGTCGATGATATTGTCGAGCGTGTCGCCAGACCAGTTGGGCAGGACTTCCTTGACCCGCACCTTTCGGGCGATCGGCCCGTCGATGCCGTCGACAAGCAGCGCCAGCCCGAGCCACCAGAACATATCGACGAAGCGGTGCTCGGCGGCGGCCACGACCCCAAGGAAAGCGAGAAAGGAACCCGAGGCCGTCAGGAGATGCACGGAAAAGGCGCGAATTTCCGCATAGGGAACTTGCCGGTAATTAAAGATTCGCCTGATCACGCCGTTTGTCTCACCTCTCCTCAAGTCGGGCAGGTATGCGGCCAATCAACACGCTTTGCAACCGGCTAGACCCAGCTCGCCCTGATAAAGCATTGCTTTTTCTATGGTGCGCCGCGATGCCCCATGGATATGCACGCGCCGAAGTTCTAGATAATCCGTCACCGACATTCGCAAACGCAGGACGATGGACATGCAGCATTTCGAGATCGCCGTGGTGGGCGGAGGGCTTGCCGGATCGGTCGCGGCGTTGGCGCTTGCGCGCACAGGGCGCAAGATCGCGCTCATCGCTCCCGCATCTGGGAAAACCGACGAACGCACGACGGCGCTGATGGACCAATCGATCCACTTCCTGGAACGGCTTGGCGTCTGGGAGGATATCGTCCCGTCGGCGGCGCCTCTTTCCATCATGCAGATCGTCGATGGCACAAAGCGGCTGCTGCGCGCCCCGACGGCCCAGTTCCGGGCACAGGATGTCGGGCTCTATGCCTTCGGCTACAACATCCCGAACAAGATCCTTCTCGAAACGCTGGACGGAGCCGTCTCGGCAGAGCCCAATATCGTCAAATTGGAGCAGAACGTCGGCACGCTGGATTATAGCGACGAGCGGGCTGCCATCACGCTTTCGGACGGCTCCACCGTCATCGTGGATTTCGTCATCGGGGCCGACGGCCGGAAATCGAAGTGCCGAGAGGCGGCCGGCATCGGCGTGCGCCGCTGGTCCTATCCGCAGTCGGCGCTGGTGCTCAATTTTGCCCACACCCTGCCGCATGGAAACGTCTCGACGGAATTCCACACCGAGACCGGGCCGTTCACGCAGGTTCCCCTGCCCGGCTTGCGTTCCAGCCTCGTCTGGGTGGTGAAACCACAGGAGGCACAGCGTCTTATCGAATTGCCTGCCGAAGACTTGTCCCGGGCCGTCGAAGACCGGATGCAATCCTTGCTCGGCAAGGTGACCGTCGAAGGCACGCCGCAGGTCTGGCCGCTCTCCAGCATGATGGCCGACCGGTTCGGCAAAGGACGGCTGGCGCTGATCGGCGAAGCCGCACATGCCTTTCCGCCGATCGGTGCGCAGGGCCTCAACCTTTCGCTGCGCGACATCATCGAACTTGCGGGACTCCTGGCCGCCACCGGCGACCGGCCGATTCTCAAGGATGCGGGCGAGCGCTTCAACCGCCGCCGCCGTCCGGACGTCATGAGCCGCACCTTCGGCGTCGACATTCTGAACCGTTCGCTGCTTTCGGATTTCCTGCCCGTGCAGATGCTGCGGGCCGCCGGCCTCCACATCCTTACCAATGCGCCGCCGCTCCGCAACCTCTTGATGCGCGAAGGGGTCGAGCCAGGCCGCGGCTTCCGGGCCGTCGTCGATGCGTTGCGCTTACGGAACGAGGTCCGGCGGTAACATGCCGGAATGGATGAGATAGAGCACGACCGGTAGCGTCAGCACCGAGGCGGCGGTGATGATCAGGATGCTGGCCGACGCCCTTTCCTGCCACACGCCGTATTGCTGGCTGATGACGAAGACATTGGTGGCCGTCGGCAGCGCCGAAAGCAGCATCGCCGAGTAGATCCAGACCGGGTCGAAATTGCCGATCACCGATAGCGCCACGTAGATGGTCATCGGCAGGACGATCAGCTTGAAGATCGCGATATAGCCGATCTCCACAGGCACGCGCTTGATGGGTCGAAGAGCCAGCATGACGCCCATGGCGAAAAGCGCGCAGGGCGCGGCAGCCTGGGCCAGATAATCGACGAGCCGCTGAAAGGCCTCGGGCAACTGGACTGAAAAGGCGGCGAAACAGAAGCCGAGTACCGTCGAGATGATGAAGGGGTGCAGCACCACCTTCCGGACGATGTCGGCAACGACCTGCAAAGCCGGGCGCTTGTCGCCGCCAGCCATCGCCATCATCGCTGGCGCGACGATGAAATGCGCGGCATTTTCAAAACAGACGATCAAAGCCACCGGCACCGCCGCCGCCTCGCCGAAGGCAAGCAGCGCCAGACCCGGCCCCATATAGCCGATATTCCCGTAGGCACCGGCGAAGGACTGGATGGTGCAGTCGGCGAACGAATTGCGGCGAATGAAGAAGCCGATCAGGAAAAGAACGAGGAAGATCAGATAGGTCGCGCCGATCTCTCCGAAGATGAAGTCGACGCGCGTCAGCTGCTCCACGGGCGTACGCGATACGAGCTTGAAGAAGAGCGCCGGCAGCGCGGCATAGATGATGAACGTGTTCATCCAGCCGAGCGCCTCGGCGGGCTGTTTGATGAGCTTGGCAGCAAGATAACCAATGAAGATCAGCCCGAAGAAGGGCAGCAGCAATGCGATGATATCGGCCATCATTCCCCTGCCCGGAACCGGACCGCGTTGGAAGGAGCCTTCCCGTTAGCCGATTTGCATCAGGATTGGAAAGGTCTGCTGGAACCAGATCGCGGCGGAACTGACGAAACCGAAGATGAAGGCGAGGCCGGTCAGGATCAGGAAGGTGCCCATGGCCTTCTCGACCAGGCCCAGATGACGGCGGAAGCGGGTGAGGAACCGCATGAAGGCACCGGAAAAGCCCGCGGCGATCCAGAAGGGTACCGCAAGACCCAGCGAGTAGATGGCAAGCAGAGTTGCGCCCTCGCCCACCGTATCGCGCGAGGCAGCCACGCCGAGGATCGCGCCGAGAACCGGACCTATGCAGGGCGTCCAGCCAAAAGCGAAGGCAAGGCCCATGATATAGGCGCCGGACACCGTCGCAGGCTGGCCGCCGCCTTGGAAGCGCGCCTCCCGCGCCAGAAGACCGATGCGGAAAACCCCCAGGAAATTCAGGCCCATGACGATGATGATCAGGCCGCCGATCTTGGAGAGAAGATCGAGATGCTGACGAAGCAACACGCCGATCGTCGAGGCGCCGGCGCCGAGCGCCACGAAAACGGTCGCAAAGCCAAGCGTGAAGAAGAGCGCCGACATCAGCACCGCCCGCCGCGTGCCGTTTCCCGACGCGACGACCACCGCACCGCCGCCTCGGAACTGCTCGACCGAAATGCCCGCCATATAACAAAGATAAGGCGGCACGAGCGGCAGCACGCAGGGAGAGAGAAAGGACAATGCGCCGGCGAGAAGCGCGCTCAGAAGGGATATTTCGGCAATCGACACGTGTGGCTCCGATTGACGGGCTTCTCGGCAGCCCGCGTCTCCGCCTCAAGTAATAGCCGAAGGCTGCGAATGCCAATCACCTTTTCGCTTGAGGCAGGGAAAAGCGTCAAGACGCCGCATTTTGCTGTTTTTGCGGGTTGACCGCAAGGTGGCGCCTGCATATGTTCCGCGCACTTTCAGGGACGTGCCTCGGCGCGGCCACGGGAGAGCGTAGCTCAGTCGGTAGAGCAACTGACTTTTAATCAGTAGGTCATGGGTTCGAGCCCCATCGCTCTCACCACCTTAAAAATTCTTCATCTTTCTCGCGAAGCGCCATTCTTACCAATAAGTTAGGTTGCGCCGGCAATCCGCGCCTGTATATGGCCAGGCCAATACTGGATAACTCATTGAAGAATATCGATTTTCTTGGCGATACTGGAACACGCCCCCCAAAATTTGGCCGGAAATTCGGCAAACCGCACATCTGGAACCTTATTTATTGTTAAGCTGACTACTGCGGATTGGAAGCGTAGGTTCCATTTCGAGGCTGAATACCGCCGATGGCCAGATATGCCGTGATGCGACGGTATGAGACAGTCCGTTGAATGTCTTTGATTGAAGTCGGAGACACTGCATGCACTCATTCAATCCGATAGACCATCGTCCGCCGGCATTGCCGCGATATTCTGCCGGCTAACCAGTTCCTCGCCAATCTCAACCGAAAAACCGATCGACTGCGGATGCCTTCCGCAGCGCCATCGTTCTTGCCTTGAAGGCCGCACCTCCCGAGCCGCCAGGGCATCAGCAGATGAAAGGAAGACCATCATGTCCGATATCCTTCGCAAACACCGCATCGCGGCGCTTCTCGGAGCAGCCATTGTCGCAGTGCCTCTCGCAATGCCCGTCATCACGGGTATCAACGCCGCGTATGCCGCGACCGATGTGGCGCCCGTCTCCGGCATCGTCGCGCCCGGCGGCTCCTTTGCACCGGTCGTTTCGGCCGACAAGCCGGCCGTCGTCACGATCACCACCACGATGAAGCTCCAGACCAGCGGTTCGGACGACAGCTCGCCTTTTGGCGATGATTCGCCCTTCAACGAACAGTTCCGGCAATTCTTCGGCCAGCAGGGCATTCCGATCCCGCGCCAGATGCCGCAACGCCCCACGCCGCGCGCCGAAGCTCTCGGTTCCGGCTTCATCATCACGTCGGACGGCTATATCGTCACCAACAATCACGTGATCGACAATGCGACCGAGATCAAGGTGACACTCGATGACGGCACGGAACTGCCCGCCAAGCTGGTCGGCACCGATGCGAAATCCGATCTCGCCGTTATCAAGATCAATGCGCCGAAGCCGCTTGCCACCGTCGCCTGGGGCGATTCCGACAAGCTCAATGCCGGCGACCAGATCCTCGCATTCGGCAATCCCTTCGGCATCGGCACGACGGTCACAGCCGGCATCGTTTCCGCCCGCGGCCGCGACCTGCATAGCGGCCCCTATGACGATTTCATCCAGATCGATGCGCCGATCAACCACGGCAATTCAGGCGGCCCGCTTGTCGATCTTCAGGGTAAGGTCGTCGGTATCGACACGGCGATCTATTCTCCGAACGGCGGCAGCGTCGGCGTCGGCTTTGCCATCCCGTCCGACCAGGCGCAGAAGGTCGTCGCCAAGCTGATGAAGGACGGTTCGATCGAACATGGCTTCATCGGCGTGCAGATCCAGCCGGTTACCGCGGATGTCGCGAGCGCCATCGGCCTCGACAAGCCGGAAGGCGCGCTGGTCGCCAATGTCAATGGCAATACGCCCGCTGGCCGCGCGGGCGTCGAAACCGGAGACGTCATCACGGCTCTCGGCGGTCAGGCCGTCAAATCGCCGCGGGATCTGTCGCGCATGGTCGCAGACTTGGCGCCGGGCGCCCGGGAAAGCCTCACCGTCTGGCGTCAGGGCCAAAGCAAGGAGCTGAACATCACGGTCGGCGGCAATCAGGACGACCAGAAACAGGCCTCTGCCGACAGCGGCGACAGGTCGAACCCCGCCGCACAGCGCGTGCCCACAATCGGCGTCGGTCTTGCCGATCTCACATCCGACGTCCGCCAGGCGCTCAAACTGCCCCGCCGGGAGAACGGTGCGGTGATCGAAAACGTCGCCCCCGACAAACCCGCGGCCGATGCCGGCCTGCAGCCCGGAGATATCATCGTCTCCGTTAATCAGCAGCCCGTGAAATCCGCCAGTGATGCCAAGACGGCCGTCGCCGAAGCCGGCAGGGCCGGCCGGAAGTCGGTCCTGCTCCTCATCCAGCGCGGCGACGACCAGATCTTCGTGGCCGTTCCCTTCTCCGTCAGCTGAACGATCTGAACAGCACTCCCGCATCGGCGCCCTCGACCTTCGAGGTGAGCGCCGATGCGAAAGTTTTCGCGAAAAGAAATCCAGACAATGGAGAAGCAACGCCAGAGAAAAACTTAATCTCCGGCTGCCTTTCCGATGAATTCCGCGCCGGAACCTTCGACAGCCTCCGCCGTTAGTGTGGCCTAAGGAGTTCTTGATGCGAATTATTTTTGTCGTACTGGTTTTCTCAGTGCTCAGTATCCTTGGGTTCAAATATGCGGACCAATCGCTCGGCGGCACCGATATCCTAGCTTCCCCTAAGGAACTGTCAGCCGTCAACTGAGTGAAAATTCCCGGTTGATGCAAAGATCGCGAACATGTGCGGAAAGACGCACCCGCTCTTCACGCCAGGTTGATACAAAGGTTCCGATCGAGTTCGGAACCTTCTGTTTTTTCGGATGTTCTAACGCAATAGGGAGTGATTGCCATGAACCTCCGAAATGCCCTGATCGCCTTGGGATCGGTGATCGCGGGCGGCCTCGTGGCCGCTCTTCTTCTGCATCCGGCAAGCCCGACCAGAGTCGCCAAAACCGATCGGCTCAGCGGGCCGCCGGCGGAAACCGCCTTCCTGCCGGAACGCTTCGGCGTTCCAAGCTCTACGCAATAGAGTCATCATCTCGAAATCGCGAAAGCCGGCGCCCGAAAACCGCCGGCTTTTCTGTTGGGGGACCGACTGGTCCCGTCTCTTGCTCTGCATCAACGCATGGCGGAGATATCGATGCACACTGCCTTGAAGCAGGCCGCAAAACCCAATCATTCAAAAACTTCACCACCACCTTACCGATATTTAAGTATCCCCTACACGTATTTCATGTCATTGAGAGTATAGAGAAATCCGCGCGTTGACCATGCTTCCGGCGGATTTGCGCGGCATGACGGCGGAACGGGCGCATGGAGCCGCCGGGTGCAGCATCAGGCAAAAAAGGACATGACCTTGAACGTGCAGAAGACACCGGAGCCGGCAGAAAAGACGAGCGCCACGCCCGATCTCGCCGCGATCCTGGCAACCTCCGGCAGCCGGCGCAGCAAGCGCCGCTGGCTCTGGCCGGTCGCTCTCATCATTCTCGCGGTCGCGGCAGGCGGGGCCTATACCTATTTCGGGAACAATGGACCGCGTTACGACTACACCACGCAGCCGGTCAAGCAAGGCGATCTTTCGGTCATCGTCACGGCGACGGGCTCGGTTCAGCCGACCGATCAGGTGGATATATCGAGCGAGCTTTCCGGCACCGTGCGCAAGGTCAATGTCAGCTACAACAGCGCCGTCAAGCAGGGCGACGTGCTGGCGGAGCTCGATACGAACAAGCAGGAAGCCGACGTCCAGAGCGCCCGTGCCCAGCTTGCATCCGCGAAGGCCAATGTGCTGAAGGCAGACGCGGAGGCCGCGTCAGCCAAGAATTCGCTCGACCGCCTGACAGGTCTCGTCAACAACCGTATCTCCAGTCAGCAGGAATTGGACGCCGCGAAATACGCCTATGATTCGGCGCTCGCCACCAAGGCGATCAACGAGGCCTCCGTGCTCTCCGCCGAAGCCAGCCTGCGGCTTGCGGAGGTCAATCTCTCGAAACTGAAGATCGTCTCGCCGATCGAAGGCATCGTGCTCACCCGTGATGTGGATCCCGGCGCGACGGTGGCCTCCTCGCTCAATGCGCCGGTGCTCTTCACCATTGCCGGCGATCTGAAGCGCATGGAGCTGCAGGTCGCCGTCGACGAAGCGGACGTCGGCAATGTCCGGGAGGGCCAGACGGCGAAATTCTCCGTCGACGCTTATCCGGAACGAAGCTTCCCGGCGACGATCGAAGCCGTGCGCTTCGCTTCCGAGACCGTCTCCAACGTCGTCACCTACAAGGCGATCCTGACCGTCGACAATGCCGATCTTCTTTTGCGCCCCGGCATGACGGCGACGGCCGATATCACGGTGCAATCCGTCTCCGATTCACTTCTCGTGCCGAATGCGGCGCTTCGCTATTCGCCGCCGACGACGGCGCGCAGCCGCGGCAACTTCCTGACCCGCCTCTTTTCGCCGCCGCGTCCGCGCGGCAATCGCGGCGGCGACGACGCCTCGGCCGCCGGCCGTGCCGTCTGGGTGCTGCGCAACGGTGCTCCTCAGCGCGTGCGGGTAGAGACCGGCGCGACCGACGGCCAGTTCACCGTGCTGAAATCCGGCGAGATCAAGGAAGGCGATCTGCTGATCACGGATGCCGTCGCGCGGGCCAGTTGAGAGGAGACGCCGTGACGTTCCCTCCCCTCATCACCTTCAAGCAGGTCTCTAAATTCTACGGCCGAGGCGAAGCGACGATCCGGGCACTCGACCGCATCGACCTCTCCATCTCGTCGGGCGAGTTCGTGGCGATCATGGGACCGTCTGGTTCGGGCAAATCGACCGCGATGAACATCATCGGTGGTCTCGACGTGCCGTCTTCCGGCGAATATCTGTTTCAGGGCATTCCGACCAGCCGCTTCGATCGTTCGCAGCTCACGCTGCTGCGCCGGCATATGCTTGGCTTCGTCTTCCAGGGCTTCAATCTTCTCGCCCGCACATCCGCCGTCGAGAATGTCGAACTGCCGCTCGTCTATCGCGGCATGGATCACAAGGAACGCCGCCAGCGGGCGCTTGCCGCGCTCGAGCAGGTGGGCCTGAAGGGCCGTGAAGGTCATACGACGCAGGAACTTTCCGGCGGCCAGCAGCAGCGCGTGGCGATCGCCCGTGCCATCGTCACCGACCCCGCCGTGCTGCTCGCCGACGAACCGACCGGCAATCTCGACACCAGGACCAGTATCGAGATCATGGAGCTGATCACCCGGCTCAACCGCGACAACGGCATCACCGTGATCATGGTGACCCATGAGGAAGACATCGCCGCCTATGGCAAACGCCTCCTGCGTTTCGTCGACGGCCATCTCGCCTCCGACCAGAGCCAGGTAAGGGAGCCGGACCATGTTCTTTGAAACGGCAAAACTCGCCTGGCGCGCGATCAGCCGCAACATGCTGAGGTCTTTCCTCACCGTGCTCGGCGTCGTCATCGGCGTCGCAGCGGTGATCGCCATGGTGACCGTCGGCAACGGCACGACGGCGCGGGTGCAGAACGAGCTGTCACGCCTCGGCACCAACACGCTCTTCGTACGGCCGGGCCAGTGGGGTCCCGGACGGGCGAGCACCGAGGCCAAACGTTTCACCGACAAGGATGTCCTGGCGATCCAGGAACAGGTGAGCGGTCTCAGGGCCGTGGCTCCCGTGAACCGTGGCACGGCCACCGTGATTGCCGGCGGCGCCAACCATTCCACCAGCGTGATCGGCACCACCAACGATTATCTGATCGCCCAGGATTGGGACCTGTCGCTCGGCCGCAACTTCCTGCCGAACGAAGACCGGGGCAGCCAGGCGGCCTGCGTCATCGGGGAGACTGTGCGCAAAGAACTCTTCGGCTCCGCCAATCCGATCGGACAGAACATCCGCGTCAGCAATGTCGCCTGCCCGGTCGTCGGCGTGCTCGCCGTCAAAGGCCAGTCCGGCATGGGCGACGACCAGGACGATACGGTCATCATGCCGCTGAAGCTGCATCAGCGGCGGATCGGCGGCACGACGACGATCAGCAGCATCATCCTTTCGGCGCAGGACGGCGTGGCGACGTCGAAGGTACAGTCGGATGTGGAAAGCCTGCTGCGCGAGCGCCGCCGCATCGCGATCGGCCGCGACGACGATTTCTCGGTCAACGACATGTCACAGATCGCCGCCGCCATGACCGGCACGACCGTTCTGCTGACCGGCCTGCTGGGCGCCGTCGCGGCCGTCAGCCTGCTCGTCGGCGGCATCGGCATCATGAACATCATGCTGGTTTCGGTGACCGAGCGCACCCGCGAGATCGGTATCCGTCTGGCGATCGGTGCGCTGGAGCGGCAGGTGCTCACCCAATTCCTTGTCGAGGCGGTGATGCTGTCGATCTTCGGCGGCGTGACGGGCATTATCGCGGGTCTGGCGCTTGCCTTCGGAGTCGTGAGCTTCCTCGGCGTGCCCTTCGTCGCGAGCCCGACCATCATCCTGCTGGCGTTCGCCTTCTCGGCGGCAATCGGCATGGTGTTCGGCTATTTCCCGGCCCGCCGCGCGGCCCAGCTCAATCCGATCGAAGCGCTGCGGCACGAGTGAGTGGCGTAAAAAGGGTTGTGAAGAAAATGGCTGATCGTCATGCCCGGGCCTGTCCCGAGCATCTGCAACGGCTTGATTTGTTGAGACGGCTTAGATCCTCGGCACAAGGCCGCGGATGACGAGGGAGCGGATCAGACGCGGGCTTCCGCTTCGCGCTGCTTGGCGAGTGCTGCAAGATCCGCCGGCTTCAGCTCGACCGATTCGCCACAGCCGCAGGCGGACGTCTGGTTCGGATTGACGAAAGTGAAGCCGGACCGCATCTGCGTGACTTCGAAATCCATCTGCGTGCCGAGAAGATAGAGGACTGCGGAAGGTTCGACCCAGACTTTTGCACCGTTCAATTCGATGAGATCGTCCTTGGCATTCGGCTCGGTGACGAGATCGACCGTATATTCCATGCCGGCGCAGCCACCCTTCTTGATCCCGACACGGATGCCCTTGGCGTCCGGTCCGGCATTGGCCACGATTTTCTTGACGCGCTCGGCCGCGCCATCCGTCATCGTCATGATTGCAAAGCCCACGGGCTCGTTCTCCTTCCACAACCGGGTTCAAGGCCCGGCGTTTCGCCGCTCAAATGTAGTGCCTGCGCGTAAACGGATCAATACCAACTAGTACCAGCCGACAGCCACCTGAGCCTCTTCCGACATGCGCTCCGGAGTCCATGGCGGGTCGAACGTCATCTCGACTTCGACACCGGAAACTCCTTCGACGGCTCCGACGGCGTTCTCCACCCAGCCCGGCATCTCGCCGGCGACAGGGCAGCCGGGCGCAGTCAGCGTCATGACGATCTTCACCATGCGGTCGTCTTCGATATCGATCTTGTAGACGAGGCCGAGCTCGAAGATATCCGCCGGGATTTCCGGGTCGTAGACCGTCTTCAGCGCCCCGATGATGTCGTCCGACAGCCGCGCCAGTTCATCGGCCGGAATTGCAGACTGGATGATCCCTTCGCGGGCATCCCATTTCGGTTCGGTCTCATCGACGGCCATGACGAAAATCCTCAGGCAAAGAAATTGCGCGCATATTCCAGCGCATCCGCAAGTGCATCCACTTCGGCGCGGGTATTATACATGCCGAAGGATGCCCGGCATGTGGAGGTGACGCCAAAACGTTTCAAGAGCGGCATGGCGCAGTGGGTTCCGGCGCGCACCGCAACCCCCTTGCGATCGATCACCATCGAAACGTCATGGGCATGGATGCCGGCAAGCTCGAAGGAGAAGATGCCGCCCTTGCCGGGCGCATTGCCGATGATACGCAACGAATTGATGGCTCGCAGCCGCTCGGCCGCATAGGCAGCAAGATCGGCTTCGTGGCGGGCGATCGCAGCGCGGCCGATCTTGTCCATATAATCGAGCGCATAACCGAGGCCGATCGCCTGGACGATCGGCGGCGTGCCCGCCTCGAACCGGTGCGGCGGATCGTTGTAGGTGACGATGTCCTCGGTCACCTCGAAGATCATCTCGCCGCCGCCCTGGAACGGACGCATCTCACGCAAGCGATCCATCTTGCCGTAGAGAACGCCGATACCCGATGGGCCATAGAGCTTATGACCGGTCATCACGTACCAGTCGCAATCGATGTCACGGACGTCGACCGGCATATGCACGGCGCCCTGGCTACCGTCGATCAGAACCGGAATACCGCGCTCATGTGCGATCCGGCAGACTTCCTTCACCGGTACGACGGTGCCCAACGCATTCGACATATGGGTGATCGCGACGAGCTTGGTCTTCTCCGTCAGGGACTTCTCGAAGTCCTCGATATGGAAGGCGCCTTCGTCATCGACCGGCACCCAGACGAGTTTGGCGCCTTGCCGCTCGCGGATGAAGTGCCAGGGCACAATATTGGAATGGTGCTCCATGATCGTGACGACGATCTCGTCGCCCTCGCCGATCTTCGGCATGCCCCAGCCATAGGCGACCGTGTTGATCGCCTCGGTCGAGTTCTTGGTGAAGACGATCTCGTCCGCCGACCCGGCATTCAGGAAGCCGCGCACCTTTTCGCGCGCCGCCTCATAGGCCTCCGTGGCCGCATTCGAGAGGAAATGCAGGCCGCGATGGACGTTGGCATATTCCTTGGAATAAGCGTGACTGACCGCATCGATCACCACCTGCGGCTTTTGGGCCGAGGCGCCACTGTCCAGGTATACCAGCGGCTTGCCATGCACCATGGTCGACAGGATCGGGAAATCCCGGCGGATGGCTTCGACGTCATAGGCGGTCACTGGTGTCGTCTGGTCCATGATCAGGCATGCCTTTCAAGCCAGGTCGAAATGACGCCTTCCAGCGCCTCGACCAGCTTTTCGTCATCGAGTTCCTCAACGATCTCCGCTACGAAGGCATTGACCAGCATGGCGCGCGCCTTGTTCTCCGGCACGCCGCGGGCCATCAGGTAGAAAAGATGATTGCGGTCGATATCGGCAACCGTCGCGCCGTGGCCGCAAACCACGTCGTCGGCGAAGATTTCGAGTTCCGGCTTGGCAGAGAAGTCGCCGTCATCGGTCAGAAGAAGCGTGTTGCAGGCCATCTTGGCATCGGTCTTCTGGGCATCAGGTGCGACCCGGATCATGCCCTGGAAGGCACCGCTCGCCTTGTCGAACACGACGTTGCGGATGATCTCCGTCGAGTTGGTATGCGGCACGTTGTGGCCGAGCACCAGCGTCACGTCCGTATGGCTCTCGCCGCCGAGCAGGTTGACACCGCGCAGCGTCAGCTCGGAGCCTTCGCCTTCGACATCGATGCGCAATTCCTGGCGGACCAGCTTGCCACCGGCATTGACGACGAAAAGCCTCAGCTTGGCATTCGCACCGAGCCGGACGCGGATCTGGCCGAGATGCGTATCAGCAGCACCCTGCTGTTGCAGGATGATCCACGTGACCTCCGCACCGTCTTCCAGCACGACGTCACTGATCGAGGATACGAGCGCAGCGCCTTCCGTCACCACCTGGTGACGCTCGATGATCGTTGCCCTCGAAGCCGCCCCGAAGGAGACCGGGAAGCGCGTATGGATCTGGCCGGCGCCATGCAGCACCTGCATCTCGATCGGCTCCTCGATTTCTGCATTGGCAGGAACCGTGATCGCGAAGCCGTCGCGCACGAAACTGCCGTTGATGCGGCCGATCGCATCGTCCTTGTCGAGCGCCGTCAGGCCCGTGACAGCCGAACCGTCCGCGAGCTTTTCCTTGAAGGCGGTAATGTCCAGACCTTCGATCGAAGACTTGAGATGAGCTTCGCCCTGTAGGACGGAAAGAACCTTCGAGCCCTCGACGACCGGAGCGATTGGATCGATCGCCGGTACCGGCACGACGTCCGGGACGGTACGCAGCAGGTTCTTGAGGTCCGTGTAGTGCCAGGCCTCGATGCGGCGGGTCGGCAGCCCCGCCTTCTTCAGATCGTCCAGAAGCCGGTCGCGCCTGCCTGCCACCGCACCGTCGCCCGGCAGGTCGCCGAACTGGGCGCCGAAGGCCTCGACCAGCGCGGTCTCCGCGGCCGTAAAACGCATTGTCGTCTGCATGTTCATCACAGCAACCTTCCTCAGCGCTTACGCGGCTTCCCCGATGATATCGGCATAGCCGTTCTCTTCCAGCTCGAGCGCCAGCGACTTGTCACCGGAGCGAATGATCCGGCCCTTGTAGAGCACATGCACGCTGTCCGGTACGATATAGTCGAGCAGGCGCTGGTAATGGGTGATGACGATCGTGGCACGGTCCGGCGACTTCAGCGCGTTGACACCATCGGCGACGATCTTCAGCGCGTCGATGTCGAGGCCGGAATCGGTTTCGTCGAGCACGCAAAGCTTCGGTTCGAGCAGCGCCATCTGCAGGATTTCGGCGCGCTTCTTTTCGCCACCGGAGAAACCGACATTGAGCGGACGGCGCAGCATGGCCTGGTCGATCTTCAGCTTCTCGGCGGCATCCTTGACGCGACGCATGAAGTCCGGCGTCGTCAGCTCGGCTTCGCCACGTGCCTTGCGCTGCTCGTTCATCGCAACCTTGAGGAACTGCATGGTGGCGACGCCCGGGATTTCGACCGGATACTGGAAGGCAAGGAAGATGCCCTTGGCGGCACGCTCGGCCGGGTCGAGTTCCAGAATGCTCTCGCCGTTATAGAGGATGTCACCATCGGTGACTTCGTAGTCCTCACGGCCGGAGAGGATGTAGGAAAGCGTGGACTTGCCCGAGCCGTTCGGGCCCATGATCGCGGCGATCTCGCCAGGCTTCACGGTGAGGTTCAGGCCGCGGATGATCTCGGTGCCGTCTTCGGCGATACGTGCGTGCAGGTTCTTGATCTCAAGCATAATTCTCATCCTTCCGGATTTATTCGGTGACGCGTCAGAGCGCGATATTCAGACAGCGGGCCATCAGCCCACGGAACCTTCGAGCGAAATACCGATCAGCTTCTGGGCTTCGACGGCGAATTCCATCGGCAGTTCCTGGATGACGTCCTTGACGAAGCCGTTGACGATGAGCGCGATCGCTTCCTCCTCCGGAATGCCACGCTGCATGACGTAGAACTTCTGGTCGTCGGAAATCTTCGAGGTCGTCGCCTCGTGCTCCACCTGCGCGGACGCGTTCTTCACGTCGATATAGGGCACGGTATGCGCGCCGCACTTGTCGCCGATCAGCAGACTGTCGCAGTTGGTGAAGTTGCGGGCGTTCTCGGCGCGGCGGTGGACGGAGACCTGGCCGCGATAGGTATTGTTCGATTTGCCGGCGGAAATACCCTTCGAGATGATGCGGCTCGACGTGTTCTTGCCGAGATGGATCATCTTTGTGCCGCTGTCGATCTGCTGGTGTCCGTTGGACACCGCGATTGAATAGAATTCGCCGCGCGAGTCGTCGCCGCGCAGGATGCAGCTCGGATATTTCCAGGTGATCGCCGAACCGGTTTCGACCTGAGTCCAGGAGATTTTCGAACGGGCACCGCGGCAATCGCCACGCTTGGTGACGAAATTGTAGATGCCGCCCTTGCCCTGGGCGTCGCCCGGGAACCAGTTCTGAACCGTCGAATATTTGATCTCGGCATCATCGAGCGCGACCAGTTCAACGACCGCCGCATGCAGCTGATTTTCGTCGCGCTGGGGTGCGGTGCAGCCTTCGAGATAGGAAACGTAAGCGCCTTCCTCGGCGATGATCAGCGTGCGCTCGAACTGGCCGGTATTCTTCTCGTTGATGCGGAAATAGGTCGAAAGCTCCATCGGGCACCGCACTCCCTTCGGCACGAAGACGAAAGAGCCGTCGGTGAAGACCGCGGAGTTCAGCGTCGCATAGAAGTTGTCGGAGGCCGGCACGACCGAGCCGAGATATTTCTTCACCAGTTCCGGATGTTCGCGGATGGCTTCCGAGATCGACATGAAGATCACGCCGGCCTTCTTCAATTCTTCCTTGAAGGTCGTCACGACGGAAACAGAATCGAAGACCGCATCGACCGCGACCTTGGACTTACTGACACCCGCGAGGATTTCCTGCTCCTTCAGCGGGATGCCGAGCTTTTCATAGGTCTTCAGGAGTTCCGGATCGACCTCATCGAGCGACTGCGGACCGCCGAACTTCTTCGGCGCGGCGTAGTAATAGATGTCGTTGAAATCGATCTTCGGATAGTCGACGCGCGCCCAGGTCGGCTCTTCCATGGTGAGCCAGCGGCGATAGGCCTCGAGACGCCATTCCAGCATCCATTCCGGCTCCTGCTTCCTGGCCGAAATGAAACGGATGATCTCTTCCGAGAGACCTTTTGGAGCCTTGTCCACTTCGATGACGGTTTCGAAACCGTATTTGTACTGGTCGATATCGATCCGGCGGACCTGATCGACTGTTTCCTGGACAGCAGGCATGTTCATTCTCCAAATCTTGCCGGTTCAAATTCCGGCAATTCTTGTCATCATTCCGGGGGGACAATTGCCACCCTTATGTAGTGGCCAGAAGGCGGTTTTCACACCTTTTGGCAAGCGGAAATTTGCGCTTCCGCAAATTTAACGGCCGGTCAGGCGGCCTCGCCCGCCGGTCTTCGGCGGCCGGCAATCTTGGCGAAGGCGGCAAGCGCCTGCTCAATATCCTCATCCGTCGTGTCGGGGCCGAGCGAAATCCGAAGCGCCCCAAGCTTCGGATCATGGCCCATGGCCGTCAAAACATGGCTTTCGCCGACTTTCCCGGACGAGCAGGCGGAGCCCGCCGACAAGGCGATACCTTCGAGATCGAAAGCGATCTGCCCGGTCTCCGACTTCAGCCCCGGCAAAGTGAAGAAGCAGGTATTCCCCACGCGCAGGACTGCATCTCCATGAATGAGGACATCCGGTGCTGCACGCCGCATGCCGTCTTCCAGCCGGTCGCGCAGGACGGCGATCTCGGCATTGCGTTCATCGAGATTTGCGAGCGCGGCTTCCGCCGCCGCGCCGAAACCGACGATCGCGTGGAAATTCTCGGTACCGGAGCGATGGCCTTTTTCCTGTCCGCCCCCGCGGATCAGCGGCTTCGGCATCAGGACCTCTCCGCGAGAGACGAGCGCGCCAACACCCTTCGGTCCGCCGATCTTGTGGGACGAGAGAATCAGGAAATCCGCATCCAGAGCGCCGATATCGACAGGAATACGGCCGGCCGCCTGAACGGCATCCACCACCATCAGACCGCCATAGGCATGGGCAATGGCTGCGGCTTCCGCCACGGGCTGAATGATGCCGGTCTCGTTGTTGACCAGCATGATGGCGACCATCGGCAGACCGGTGCCGCGACCATGGGATTCCAGCAGGTCTTTCAATGCTGCAAGATCGATGATGCCGTCGCGGGCAACCGGAACTTCCGTAACGTCAGCCGGCGCGAAACGGCCGCCCTCGCGGACCGCCGGATGCTCGATCGCCGAAACGTAAAGCCGGCCGACCGTCAACGGCGCCTGTCCCATGCGAAACTCCGGCGTCAGCACATGGTTGGCGGCTTCCGTCGCGCCGCTCGTGAACGTCACAAGCGCCGGTTCGGCGCCGGCGAGCGCCGCAACCTGCCGGCGGGCCTTGTCGATCGCCGCCCGCGCTGCCCTGCCTTCGCCATGCACGGACGAAGCATTGCCCGGCAACGCGAGCGCATCCCGCATGGCGGCGCGGGCCGGCGCAATCAAAGGCGCGGTCGCGTTCCAGTCCAGATAGATGCGGTCGATCGCCATTGCCTATTCGAGTTCCGTCTCTAGATAGTCATTGAATTCCACGCAGGCGGTGAAATCCTCATTTTCCTTGAAATTTCCTTGAGCCTTGCCTTATGAGACAACGCATCGGGCGCCACATGAAGCGCGCCCAAAGTTTCGAATGGTTCTAAATTGTGTTTTAGAAAAGCTGAGCGGCTTCGTCAAGTCAAACTCGACGTGATGACCGGTTTGGAACCTGAACACGTTTGACCGGAGTACAGATGCCCGAAGTCATTTTCAACGGCCCCGCCGGCCGCCTGGAAGGTCGTTATCAGCCATCCAAGGAAAAAAGCGCCCCGATCGCCATCATCCTGCATCCGCATCCGCAGTTCGGTGGAACGATGAACAATCAGATCGTCTACCAGCTCTTCTATATGTTCCAGAAGCGCGGTTTCACGACGCTTCGGTTCAATTTCCGCGGCATCGGGCGCAGCCAGGGCGAATTCGACCACGGCGCCGGGGAGCTGTCGGATGCAGCCTCCGCCCTCGACTGGGTGCAGAGCCTGCATCCCGATTCGAAGAGCTGCTGGGTCGCCGGCTATTCCTTCGGCGCATGGATCGGCATGCAGCTTCTGATGCGCCGGCCGGAGATCGAGGGTTTCATGTCGATCGCGCCGCAGCCGAATATCTACGACTTCTCGTTCCTCGCCCCCTGCCCGTCTTCTGGACTTATCATCAACGGGGATGCCGACAAGGTCGCGCCCGAGAAGGACGTCAACATCCTCGTCGAGAAGCTGAAGACGCAGAAAGGCATCCTGATCACCCACCGCATGGTCGAAGGCGCCAACCACTTCTTCAACGGCCATGTGGAAACGCTGATGGCCGAATGCGAGGACTATCTCGACCGCCGCCTCAACGGCGAACTGGTGCCGGAGCCAGCCGCAAAGCGCATCCGCTGAGCGAATACAATAGATATGATCGACGCGGCCGCTTCTGCGGCCGTTTTCATTTTATGGCGATGATCGCAGCGGGAGACGTGAACCCTTGCGCGCGGGCCTGCCTGACGCAGTTGCGGCCGGAGCGCTTGGCCTCGTAGAGAGCCGCATCGGCATCGCGCATGGCGGCCGCAAGATCGTCTCCGGGAGCAAGCTCGGCCACGCCGAAGCTCGCCGTCATTCTAAACGATGATGGCAGCGGACTGACGGATATTCCCATCACTCCACCTCTCAACGCCTGCGCGAACAGGGCCGCCATCTCCGTCGCCGTATCCGGCATGAAGATCGCAAATTCCTCGCCGCCGATACGGCCGACCACGGCATTCTTGGCAGCGCTTGCCCGCAAGAGATCGCCGAAAGCCTGGATGACCAGGTCGCCGCCATGATGGCCATAGGTATCGTTGACGTCCTTGAAATGGTCGAGATCACAGAGGATCAAGGCATGCCGGCAGTCGGGAGCGAACGCGAGCGCTGCTTTCACCCCATTTTCGAAGCCGCGACGATTGGCGAGACCCGAAAGGGAATCCTTTTCCGAATTACTGCGCTCATCCGCCATGATTTCCAGAACAAGCACGGACAGCAGCATCAACCCTACCGCCACCATGAGGACGGCGGTCGAACTTTGCGAGATCAGTGCATAGTTCGTATGAACATAATCCTTGGCGGTGACCCCCGCTCCGGCAACTACCGCGAGAGCGGCTTTAGCGAAGAAATGCAGACCCGTGACCAGAAGCAGGAAACCGAATGCACGGTCGATCGCCAACCGGCGTGCGGAGGAAAAGACGGCGAAAGCACTCGATAAAACCACGAGCGCGAATGGCGTCTGATAGGAAAACGCGTGGGTGACGCCGCTACGCGGCAGATCGTAGATCAGGAAATTGACAAAGATGCCGGCCAACCAAAAACAGCTCGCCTTCAGCAGGTCGAGCTTGCCGCCATACAACTCGCCGATACCCTGCCTGAGCAGGATTATCCCCGCGAGCACGGTCGCGAAAGCCCCCATCGCCCAGAATTTCGTGAGGCTCGTATAAGCGACCAACAGTTCGCAGAGCGCCGAAACCGAGGCGACGGCAAAACCCGCAGCAAACCATAGCGATGCGGCTCGCGAGCGGCTACGGGCCGAAACCACCGCGAAGATCAGCGAAAAGGAAATGGCGATGATGAAATTCACCGCCAGGAAAAAGGCCGCCCCGTTCATCAACCTATCGATGCAGAATCCTGCACGCCACCCGCCTACCGTTCAGGCGGATATTAGAAGCGCATGAACAAGAAACCGTTAATGCCTGAAATATCAACGATGTCGAAGTGCCGAACGCGTGTCGGACACAGACTTTCACACGGCCGGTCTTCCTGCCCCTATCGCCACTCATTCAGCTCGTTGATGGCTCCCAAACTCACTTTTAAAGTGATTATAAGCAAAAACAGTGCTAGAGGCGCGCCCACACGCCAGAAACCAAATCCTGCCAGAGATTGATCATGTCCAGGTTCAAGTCCGATTTCCTTCGCGCGCTCGACGAGCGCGGCTTCATCCACCAGATCTCCGATCCCGAAGGTCTGGACAAGCTTGCCGCAACCAGCCGCATCAGCGGTTATGTCGGCTACGATGCAACGGCGACATCGATCCATATCGGCAACCTCATCACCGTGACGATGTTGTATTGGCTGCAGGAGACGGGCCACCAGGCAATCAGTCTCATGGGCGGCGGCACGTCCATGGTCGGCGATCCGTCCTTCCGTGACGAGCAGCGCCAGCTTCTGACGCCCGAGAAGATCAACTCGAATATCGAGAGCATCAAGAAGGTCTATTCCAACATTCTCCGTTACGACGGGTCCAATCCCGCCATCATGGTCAACAATGCCGATTGGCTGATGGAGCTGAAATACGTCGAATTCCTGCGCGACGTAGGCCGCCACTTCTCGGTCAACCGCATGCTCTCCTTCGACAGCGTCAAGCTGAGGCTCGACCGAGAACAGTCGCTGTCCTTCCTCGAATTCAACTACATGATCATGCAGGGCTACGACTTCACCGAGCTCAACCGGCGCTACGGCACGGTGCTGCAGATGGGCGGCTCGGACCAGTGGGGCAATATCATCAACGGCGTCGACCTTTCCCATCGCATGGGCGGCCCGCAGCTCTACGCCGTGACGACACCGCTTCTGACCAAGTCTTCGGGCGAGAAGATGGGCAAGTCGGCATCCGGCGCCGTGTGGCTGAACGGCGATCTCTTCAGCCCCTATGATTTCTGGCAGTATTGGCGCAACACGGAAGATGCCGATGTAACCCGTTTCCTGAAACTCTTCACGCGCCTGCCGCTCGACGAGATCGCCCGTCTCGGAGCACTCGGAGGTTCGGAAATCAACGAGGCGAAGAAAATTCTTGCCACCGAGACGACCGCCATCGTTCATGGCCGGGCAGCGGCGGAATCCGCCGCCGAAACGGCCCGGACCACGTTCGAGGAAGGCGCCGTGTCGGAAAATCTGCCTTCGGTGGAGGTACCGGCAGCCGAACTCGATGCCGGGATCGGCCTTCTGACGCTCATCGTGCGAGCGGGTCTCGCCAGTTCCAATGGCGAAGCGCGTCGTCATGTTCAGGGCGGTGCCGTGCGCGTCAACGACCAGCCGGTCAGCGACGAGCGCAAGATGGTCGGTACCGGTGAGATCACCGGTGACGGCGTCATCAAGCTTTCGCTCGGCAAGAAGAAGCACATGCTCGTGCGTCCGACCTAATCGCCGATGCCCGATATCGAAAAAGGCCGCGACAGTGGCCTTTTTATTGGAATTCGAAGATCTGGCGGAAAATGCCGGGCGCGATCAGCGACAGCGGGTTGACGGTCAGTTTCGGCTTGTCGAACGGGCCTTCCAGCTTGAAGGTGATGCCGAGCAGGCCTCGGTCGCGACCATTGCCGAGGATCGCGCCGATCAGCGGCAGTTCGCCAAAGAGGCGATTCAGTCCGTAGGCCGGCATGAACGTGCCCGTCATGTCCATATTGCCCTTGGAATCCCGAACCAGGCCCTGGAACGTCGCGCCGATCTGCTCGCCCCGCACAACACCGTTTTCCACCGCGAGACTTCCGCCACGGTAGAGAAGGCTTGCAAAACCGCGCTGGAATTTGGCGGAGGTGACGTCGATATTCCGCTTGGTTGCCGAGCTTAAACTGCGTCCTTCCGGGTCCTGGGTGGTGACCAGCGACTGAAGCTTCTGTTCGTTGATGAGCGAAAAGCTGCGGAGATCGATCGACCCCACCCAGGCATCGCCCTCAGCCCTCAGCCGCAGATTGAGGAGCCCGCCGCGCATGTTGTCGTAGAGGTCGGTGAAGCGGATCACGGCTCCCGCATCGCCGCTGGTGATGGAGATCGTATCACCGCGGTTCATCTCGCTGACGACTGCCTGTCCGCTCTCCGTCACGCCAGAGAAATCGGCGGTCGAGATATTGCCGTTGCGGCTCGAAAACAGGAGCGAGACATTCGAAAGCGTCTGGTCGTTGAAACCGATCATCCGGTCGAGCTTGGCACGCACGGTCGCATCGGCCTCGTCGCTTCCCTTGCCGCCGCTTCCGCTCTTTTCATTTGCCCTCAGCTTGGCGATGATCGGCCGCATGTCCATGACCGAGCCACTGATCGAGACGTCGAAACTGCCTTTCGCGCGCTTGACGCTGACTGCGTAATTGTCGGCCGGCGAGAGCTGCATATGGGAGAATTCCGCAGACGTCAGCTGGTCGCCGTTGAGCGACAAATTGCCTTTCGCCCCGAAGCCGTCGCCCGACAGTTCGAAGTTGCGGATATCGCTCCGCCCGCCATCGTCCGAAAGCTCGAACTGCGCCTTGGCAGGAATACCGCTGCCTTTCGTCCAGCCGAGCCACGGAATGGAAAGCGCCGCGCGGCTGAGATCCAGTGAAACCGCCTGCCGGCTTTCGTCGAGGCGCGTCAGTTGCGCCGTCACGGTTCCGTCGATCACCTCGGAAAGGCCTGGCGCCAACTTTTCGCGCTGATCGTTGTTGAGCACTGCCTTGATGATCCGCTCACGCTTGGCCGTGGATGCGGCATCGACCGGTTCAACCAGGGTGATATCGGCCGGAACGTCGTCGACCTTGCCCTTGGCGACGAGCCGGGCCGCCTGGGTATCGACATCCAGCGTGCCCGCCAGCGCGCTGATCTTCCGGCCGGAGAATTCCGGGCGGAGATTGACGCCGTCGAGATCGATATGGGCGTTCCAGGTCGGTTTCGGCGGATCATGAGCCTTGATCAAGCCCATACGGGCAGTCAGATCGATACGCGCGTTGCCTGAAAAATCCTCCGGCTTGAACTCCGTGCCCTTGAGCGCACCGATCGGCCGGAAATTCGCCAGTTCGGTCACCGCGTCCGCAGGTCCTGAGAGTTTCAGCGAAAGATCCGCCATCAAAGGCTTGGCATAGGCCGATGGAATAGAGAAGCGGCCGCCTTCCACCGAAACGAACCGTCCCGATGGGAAGAAGGAGGCGGCGCGATCGATATCGACCTGAAGAAGCTGACCCTTCAAATCGAACCGACCGTCGATGTCGCGGAGCGGCGGGATGTCGCCCGGGAGATTGATCCGGGCATCCGCAAGGTCGAAGTTGATCTGCAGCTCGTTCTCATCGAGCTCCATCGGAATGCCGGGACCTTTCATGCGGCCGGCCGGGATGAAGACGGCAATCGAACCATTGGTCACCGTGCCGCCGAACATGTTGTCCATGACCCATTCGCGCGGCTTTCTCGCCATCCAGAACGGCCAGAGCTGCTTGACGCCGGTCACCTCCATACGCGGCAACTGCGCTCCGAAGCTGATCTCCGGCGACTGATCGCCGAAGCGGACCTTCAGCGCCCCCGCCATTCGTCCGAGGGGACTGGATACACCCATGTCATCGAACTGCAGCTCGCGTTCGACCGAAAGATAGCGGCCGGTCGCCTTGAGATCGAAACGCGCCGGCTGCTCGCTTTCCGTGGCGCCCGCGGCAGTGCCGCCCCTGATCAGGAGATCGAGGCCGAAACCCAGGCGCTTGTCCTCGGGATTGAGCCTGCTGAGGTCGATCACCGCGCCGGTGAACGGCAGGACGGTCGGTCCGAAACGGGCCTCCGACTGCAGGAGTTCGATCGAGTTCTTGGCGAAATCGTAGGAGACGTTGATCTCGGCGCCGGAAAATATCTGCTGGAGCCCGTCGAAATAGAAGTGACCGGGGGACTGGCGGAGCGTCGCAGTGATCGCCGGCTTCGTCGTCTCGCGTGCGCGGATGGCAGCAAGATCGAGATCGAGCGTACCTTCTATCCCTTCGCGCGGGCTCCCGTCTTCCGTGCGCTGCAATAGGAAGGGCGTCACTTCGAGCCCGGTAAGCCTCGCCGCCAGCGACGTCGTGACGCCTTCCACGGTCTTCGAGGCGGCTGTCAGCACGGCCTTGCGGCCATTCAGGCTGATCGCTCCGTTGACTTCCACCTCGCCTTCGGTGCCGCGGGTCAGTTCGAGCTCGTCGATGACCAAGGTGATCGGGGTTCGTCCGGGCGCCGCAGGCAGCAGGATTTCGATGCCGGAAATGCTGACGGAGCCCGTGCCGGTGCGCTCGATGAGGCCGCGCGCCTCGTCGAGGCGCTGGAATGCCTGTTCGAGCAGCGCCGGCATGGCATCGATGCGGACGTCCGACAGCGGCAGCGGATCGCCGGAAGGCAGTTGCGCGGTGTCGAGGCGTATATGCTCCGCCTCCATATGCTTGATCGATATCCGGCCCGCGAGAAGTGCCAGGGGGTCGATCGCCATGCGCATGGCGCCAACGCGGCTCAGGTGCTGGCCGGTCGCCTGTTCGACGACATCGACATCGCGCGCCTCCAGCGCCAGGCGAAACCCGGAATCGAAACGTATCGCGGTGGAGCCGACCGATGCGGCGTAACGCGGGCCGATCGCATCGTTGAGCGCGCTCTGGGCGCGCGCGGAGAGCGTTCCGTCGACTGCTCCGCCTTCGATGGCGAAGACGGCACTGCCGATCGCGAGGATCACCAGCATCAGGAACAGCACCACCGTCTTGCCGAATCGCTTCATGCGTTTCGGCGGCGGCGGGCAATGAACGATGATAGGATCCTCAATCTGCGCGGAGGGAAGTTCATGCAGCGGAACGATGTCCTTCCGGCTGAAACTGACCCTTTCTCCGCGAATTTCCGCCATCGGGTTGAAACTATCTTTCCATATTCGCGAGTGATCTGGACGCCGCCCGGGCCAGTATATACCGATTGCGGCGACATTCACTCAAGATACCGGCAAAAGAAAGGAAATCCATGTCCCATTTGGCGATCGGCGACGCTGCTCCGGACTTCGCACTTCCCCGCGACGGCGGCGGCACCGTGTCCTTGAAGGCATTCTCCGGCAAGCCGGTGGTGCTCTATTTCTATCCCAAGGACGATACGGAGGGCTGCACCAAGGAAGCGATCGCGTTTACGGGCCTCCTCCCCGAATTCGAGAAGGCGGGCGCCACCGTCATCGGCGTCTCTCCCGATACGGTCAAGAAGCATGACAAGTTCATTCAGAAGCACGGACTTTCGATCATCCTCGCCTCCGACGCGGATACCGCCCTTGCCAATCTCTACGGCGTCTGGAAGGAGAAAAGCATGTACGGCCGCATCTATATGGGTGTCGAGCGCACGACTTTCCTGATCGGCGCGGACGGGCGGATCGCGAGGATCTGGCCGAAAGTGAAGGTCGCGGGCCATGCCGAGGAGGTGCTGGAACACCTGAAGACGTTGTGAATGCGGGCAAGGAGCTCCCGATGCCGGGCGAATTTTCGATCACATCCTTGAGGGGCGGCGCGACGACCGCAATCCTGTCGGCCGACCTCGACGTCAAGACACGACTGGCTCAGGAGACGGCCACCCGCTGGTTCGAGCGCCGGCTATCGTTGCGTTCACCGCTCGATCCGCCCCTGCCAGAGCGTCCCGGCCGGCCGGAAAAGCCGGATCTCGTGCCGCCGAAAGCTGTCGAGAAGCGCTCGCTCCATACGGTCAACGGCCGTATCGCGACGCTGCACGCGATCGCCCATATCGAACTCAATGCCGTCGATCTGGCACTAGACATCGTCGCCCGGTTTGCGACCGAACCGGTGCCGAACTCCTTCTTCGACGGCTGGATGCAGGTGGCGTTCGAGGAAGCGAAGCATTTCCGCATGGTTCGCGCCCGGCTGAACGAGATGGGCGCCGATTACGGCGACATGCCCGCCCATGACGGGCTGTGGCAGGCCGCCCATTCGACCCGCAACGACCTGACTGCCCGGCTCGCCGTCGTGCCTCTCATTCTCGAAGCGCGCGGACTCGACGTGACGCCGTCCCTGCAGGCGAAGATGCGCGAGAGCGGCGACCTCGAAACCGCCGCCATCCTCGACGTCATCTACAACGACGAAAAGGGCCATGTGGCGGTCGGCGCGAAATGGTTCCGCTTCCTTTGCGCCCGCGAACGCAGGGATCCGGCAGCCACCTTCCAGCAGCTCGTTCGTGCCAATTTCCGCGGCTCGCTGAAAGCGCCGTTCAACGATATCGCCCGCGCCGAGGCCGGTCTGACGCCCTCCTTCTACCGCTCGCTGACCTCGACCAGCAATGCCTGAAGCCGCCAGATAAAGCATTGGTTAACCATAACCGTGTGTAATCTCCGCAATGGGCCAGCGACATGGGGCGTCGCAATTGCGGGGGACATACGTGGCGAAGGGAACCGAAAACCGGGTGTTCGGGAAGCGCGCGCCTCGGCACGTTCTCATCCTGGCGAGCGGCGAGAAGATCCGCCACATGACCATCCAGCCCTGGATGGCGGCGCTCACCTTCTGCTTCTTCGGTGTCTTCGTGATCGGCTATCTCGCGGCAACCTCCTATCTCGTCATCCGCGACGACCTGATCGGTGCGACCATGGCGCGTCAGGCCCGCATGCAGCACGATTACGAAGACCGCATCGCGGCGTTGCGAGCCCAGCTCGACCGCATCACCTCCCGCCAGCTGCTCGACCAGCAGGTGGTCGAGCAGAAGGTCGAAAAGCTGCTCGAACAGCAGAACGCCCTCTTCGACCGGCATGGCAAGCTCGGATCGCTTCTGGATCGGGCGGAAGAATCCGGCCTAAAGGCACCCGATACAGCAGCTCCGAACGCCTCGCAGCCGGCAGCCGGGGACCGCGAAGCCTCGCTTTCCGGCGGCAGCGGGATCAGGGCGATCGAGAAGCTTCTTTCCGGCAAGGGTTCCGCTGCGCCGCTCGAAACGATGAGCGCACTCGGTTATGCGCCGCTCCGCGAAAACATGGCCGACCGCGCCGATCGCGTCTTTTCCAAAGTAACGCTGTCGCTGAAGAACATCGAAAAGCAGCAGCTCGCCAAGATCACCGACCTGACGAGCGGAGCCACGCAGACGGCGGATGCGATCACCGCGATATTGAAGCGCACCGGCGTGGACGTGGCTTCGGCCGCGGATACAGGCGAAAACCAGAGCGAAGGCATCGGCGGCCCTTATGTCGCGCCGCAAACCGATACCGACACCTTCGATGTTTCGCTCGACGGCCTCGATGCCGCCCTCAGCCGGCTCGAGAACGCGCGCGCCACCGCCCGCGACATGCCCTTCGGCAACCCCTCTCCCGGTCATCCGGTCACCAGCCGCTACGGCAACCGCATCGATCCCTTCCTCGGCCGGCTGGCCCTGCATGCAGGTATCGATTTCCAGGCCTCGACCGGCCAGGACGTCAAGGCTACGGGTGCAGGCAAGGTGACCATTGCAGGCCCTTCGGCGGGTTACGGCAATCTGGTCGAGATCGACCACGGCCAGGGCATCACTACCCGTTACGGCCACATGTCGAAAATCCTGGTCAAGGAAGGCGATCTGGTTTCCGCCGGCGACGTCATAGGCCGTGCCGGTTCCACCGGCCGATCCACCGGTCCGCACGTGCATTACGAGGTGCGCCGGGACGGAAATCCGGTCGATCCCAGCCATTTCCTCAACGCCGGAATGAAGCTTACAACCTACCTCAACTGACGCGACCGGCTTCGGATCGGATCGTTCTTTGCCGATGATCGATAGCAGCGACCGATAGCCGGCTTGCACCTTTAGTATCTTCGTTCACCAATTCTAAGTCCAATCACCCTGTTTTCCTTGACTTTCGGGCATTTTGGTCCTATGTCGCGGCCAGTCGTCGGCCGGTCCTCAGCCGACTTGCACAGTGTTCGCTTAAGAACCGGAACGGAAACAGAATTCCCTTTGACCACATTCGCTGATCTTGGCCTGAGCCAGAAAGTCCTCTCCGCGGTCGCTGACGCGGGTTACACGATCCCAACGCCGATCCAGGCAGGGGCAATCCCGCACGCATTGCAGCGCCGCGATATCTGCGGCATCGCCCAGACCGGAACGGGCAAGACCGCCTCCTTTGTCCTGCCCATGCTGACTCTTCTGGAAAAGGGCCGAGCCCGCGCGCGCATGCCGCGCACGCTGATCCTGGAGCCCACCCGTGAGCTTGCGGCCCAGGTCGCCGAGAATTTCGACAAATACGGCAAGAACCACAAGCTCAACGTCGCTCTGCTGATCGGGGGCGTTTCCTTCGAGGACCAGGACCGCAAGCTGGAACGCGGCGCCGACGTGCTGATCTGCACGCCCGGCCGCCTGCTCGACCATTGCGAACGCGGCAAGCTCCTGATGACGGGCGTCGAGATCCTCGTCATCGATGAAGCCGATCGCATGCTCGACATGGGCTTCATTCCGGATATCGAGCGGATCGCCAAGATGATCCCCTTCACCCGCCAGACGCTGTTCTTCTCGGCCACCATGCCGCCGGAAATCCAGAAGCTTGCCGACCGCTTCCTGCAAAATCCGGAACGTATCGAGGTGGCAAAGCCCTCCTCGACCGCAAAGACCGTGACGCAGCGCCTTGTCGCCTGCCACAGCAAGGACTACGAGAAGCGTGCCATGCTGCGGGACCTCATCAAGGCCCAGGACGACCTCAAGAACGCGATCATCTTCTGCAACCGCAAGAAGGATGTCTCGGAACTCTTCCGTTCGCTCGAACGCCACGGCTTCTCCGTCGGCGCATTGCATGGCGACATGGATCAGCGCTCCCGCATGACCATGCTCGCGAACTTCAAGGACGGCAATATCAAGCTTCTGGTCGCTTCCGACGTCGCCGCCCGCGGCCTCGACATCCCGGATGTCAGCCATGTCTTCAACTTCGACGTGCCGATCCATGCGGAGGATTACGTCCACCGTATCGGCCGCACCGGTCGTGCCGGCCGTTCGGGCCGTGCCTTCACGATCGTCACCCGCGCCGACACGAAATATCTCGACGCCATCGAGAAGCTGATCAGCGAAAAGATCGAATGGCTGAACGGCGATCTTTCCGCGCTTCCCGCCCCGATGGAAAGTCATGACAACGAGCGTGGCCGCAGAGGACGTGATCGTGATAAGGAGCGCGGCCGCGGCAGACGCAGCGATTCGGGCCGCGGCGATTCGGGTCATAGGGCTGACACGAAAAATCAGGATAATCAGATCGAGGCCGAAGAGGCATTCGTGGAGTCGAGAGTGGAAAACGTGAAACCGGAGCGCAAGGCAGACAGGAAGCCGCAGAACAATGGCGGCAACCGCAATACGCGGCCGAGCCCCGCCAACGACGACAATCGCGAGCGTCGCCAGCGCTACCACCGTGATCATGACGATGGCCCGACCCCTGTCGGTTTCGGCGACGACATTCCCGCCTTCATGCTAATCGTCGCCAGCGCCAAGGGCTGACTCCAAGGTCGAACATGTCCGCAAAACCCGGCATAGATTTTCCAGGCGTCGGTGCCGGGCTGGCGATCCTGCGAGATGACGGCAAGGTCCTGCTTTGCCGCCGGCTGAAGGCGCCGGAAGCAGGCTTCTGGAACATCGTCGGCGGCAAGGTCGATCTCATGGAACCGTCGGCCGAAGCCGCCCGCCGCGAGGCGGAGGAGGAAACCGGCCTCAAGATCGGCAAGGTCGAATTCCTCTGCGTGGCCGAAGAGATCATCGAAGGCGACCGGCAGCACTGGATATCGTTTATCTATGTCACGCGCGATTTTTTGGGCGAGCCGACCCTCACGGAGCCCGACAAGCTGTCGGATATCGGCTGGTTCGATCCAAAGGACCCGCCGCAACCGCTTTCCGTCTTTTCGGCCAAGGCCTTTGCCCATCTTTTCAAATTGAACGAAAACGAAAGCCGCCCCAGCGAACCGAAGCGGCTATCTTGATGAAATCATTTTTGTTTTATTCCCGGACGCGATTCTGGCCGACGAATTCGGCAGCCCACATCCCCATTACGAAGTGATAATAAGCCTCCCTTAGTTTCGCGATCAACCCGCGAAATTTCGCACTGCGGCAATAAGTAGTTCGTTTTCAATCTTTCGAATTCACCCGCACGGCTGCTTCGAAGGCCAATCTCACCCATTTCCGCATCTCGTCGGGATCGTCGAAAGCCGCTTCCGGCACCGACCAATAGGGCATCAGCACAGGCTTCGCCCTCTTTCCTTCATAGAACCACTGCCTGGCGCCGGCGGCCTCGAATTCGGGCGCACTCACCTCGTCCGCCTTCAGCATGATCTCGTCACGCAGATCGATCGCGACGATCAGGCCCTGATAATAAATGCCCTTGCCGCCGAACAGGCGACGGATCGAAACGGGGCCAAGCCCTTCGAACATTTCCTCGATGCCGGCATTGTCCATAAACTATCCCCTCAACACACCGCCGGCCGCCGTCACCGCCTCCGGCGTATCGACGTCGAGATGGGCGGCCGGACCGATATCGACGTCGATCACCGACAGGCCGGAATTTTCGATGAGCGCGCGGGCACCGACATCACCCTCGAGCCGCAGCACGGCATCGTAGGCGATACGCGGCAGAATGATCGGATTGCCGCGCTTGCCGTCCGAGACCGATCGCACGACCACCCCGCCACCCGCCTCGCGGAAAGCGGCGATCAGCATGTTCACATGCTCCGTCGTGACACCGGGCATATCGGCCAGCATGACGAGAACACCGTCCTTCTCAGCCAGTTCCGGCGCCGAAAATCCGGCGACCAGCGAACTCGCCATGCCCGAAGCATAATCAGCATTGAAGTGCATCCGGATATCGAGGCCGGTCAGCGCCGCTTCGATCTCGTCGCGACGGTGACCAGTAACGGCGACAACCGGCAACGCCTGAGAAGCCGACAGGACCTCGGCACTGCGCCGCACGAGCGGTACGCCCTCGAACTCAGCGAGCAGCTTGTGGGGTCCGTCCTTGCCCATGCGCCGCGCCTGGCCGGCGGCGAGCAGCAGCCCGCCCACCGACAATGTCGCCGCCTTTTCCGTCACTGCATCGCGCGGCCGAGGCCGGGTCGGGATTTCCATCAGCAGCCCTCCGACTCCCATGCCGGTGATATCGAAAGAGGTCGGCGTCTCACCAGCCATCAATCGATTCAGCACCCAGTCGAAACCGTTCTCCTTCGGCGACCGGGCACAGCCGGGGGCGCCAAGCACCGGGACATCGCCGATCCGGCCGAGCACAAGGAGATTGCCAGGATCGACCGGCATGCCGACCTGCTCCACCTCGCCGCCCGCACGGCGTATCGCGGCGGGAATCACATCGTCCGCATCGGCCACAGCAGAGGCGCCGAAGACGACAACCATAGCCGGCTCATTAATTTCCTGCGCCTTAAGCCCCATAAGAACCTCAGTGAGGCGATCAGCCGAGTGCGGAATTCGGACTTCCTTTATTAGCCGACTACCGGATAGCGCGAGCCGCTGCTCCAGCAGCTTTGCAGTTCGGTCCATGACCGAGACCTTCAGCGACGGTAGCTCGGTCGCGACCAAAGTCACCGCCCGGGGACGAAATGATTTTACCTCGAAAGCGGCCGATTCCGCCAGAAGCGAGACGGCCTGGGCGACCTTGCCGCCGCCGACCGCCAGCGGGATGATCTTGACAGTCGCCACCATGTCGCCAGTGCGCACCGCGACATGGTCGGCAAGACAGGCAAGCGTGATCGCCGGATCGATGCGGTTCAGCGCATCGACCACGGCCTTGTCGGCGACGAACAGCCCATCGACTTTCGCATAGATATTCACGCGGCCGGTCGTCGCTTCGGAGAAACGCAGATTGTCGGGCGCGATCGCGCCAGCGATCGTCGCGGCAGCCTCGTCCTCCAGCAGATCGCCGGGATCGAGCCGGACGGCGACCACCGACGTGACACCCTCTTCCGAGAGCCGGGCGATATCCTCCCGCGAGAGCACCTGCCCTTTGGACACCCGGCCGGACGGCAACCGGATGCTGTGGGCCAGCACCGTGCCCTCCGCTTCGGCGAGCTCAAACGTTCCGTATCTCATGACATGTCACCCGGCAGCGACGAGGTCGCGCCGACGAAAGGCCTGGACGATCTGCGCGAGCGTCGCAAGCGCGATCTCGGCCGGACTTGCGGCACCGATATCGAGGCCGATCGGTGCGGCGATGCGGCCGATCTCATTGTCGGTACGCCCCAGTTCCTTCAGCCGTTCGACGCGTTTCGAATGGGTCTTGCGGCTGCCCAACGCGCCGACATAGAAACAGCCCGCCTTCAGCGCCTCCGACAACGGGAAATCGTCGATCTTCGGATCATGAGTGACGGCGGCAAGTGCCGTATAGGCATCGAGCGGGCGATCCTTCAGCACGTCCTCCGGCCAGTCGGCGATAAGCTCGACGCCGTCGAAGCGTTCCTCGGTCGCGAAAGCGGTGCGCGGATCGATGATCGTCAGGTCATAACCCGCAACCGGCGCCAGCCGTGCCAGCGCCTGGCTGATATGCACCGCGCCGATCACCACGATACGCGGCGGCGGCAGATGCACATTGAGGAAGAACGACCGTCCTTGCAGCTCAACCGTGCCGGCCTTGCCGCTGCGGAACGCTTTTGCGACTTCCTCGCCGAGCGGATCGGGCACGGCATCGCCTTCAAGGATGACCTCAACCTTGTCAGCAGACAAATCCGTCACGACAATCGCAGCCTTGCGGTCACGCCGGGCGGCGTTCAGCTTCGCCAGTGCTTCGAGCTGCATCAGCCGAGCCTTTCCACATAGACGCGGATCTTGCCGCCGCAGGAAAGGCCGACGCGCCAGGCGGTCTCGTCGGCAACGCCGAATTCCAGCATCTTCGGCGCACCGGAAGCGATCACATCGAGCGCTTCCGTGATGACCGCGCCTTCGACGCAGCCGCCGGAGACCGAACCTTCGAAATTGCCATCGCCATCGATGACGAGATGGCTACCCGCCGGGCGCGGCGCTGAGCCCCAGGTGTCGATCACCGTGGCGATCGCCACGTCACGGCCGGCTTCCTTCCAGCTCTGCGCGGTGGCCAACGGGTCCAATATTTCGGAAACAGTCATGCGACCCTCCTCATATCCAAATATCGCCGCGGGTCCGCGACCTTTGTATGATCATCCGACAGCGCAATCGCAAGGTCGGCAAGCGACTGCAGATTGTGGACGGCGCGAAATTCGTCCACATGCGGCAGCATGGCACGCACGCCGCGCGCCTTCGCCTCGAACCCGTCGAACCGGAGCAGCGGGTTCAGCCAGATCAGGCGGCGGCAGGAACGGTGCAGCCGGTCCATTTCCCTTTCCAGTTCCTCGACGCCTTCGCGCTCCAGACCGTCGGTGATGAGCAGCACCACGGCTCCCTGCCCCAGCACGCGGCGCGACCAGAGCCGGTTGAACTCGGCAAGCGTCGCGCCGATGCGGGTGCCGCCCGACCAGTCGCGCACCGCATCCGTGCAGCCTGCCAGCGCCTCATCCGGATCGCGGCGGCGCATCTGGCGCGTCACATTGGTGAGCCGCGTGCCGAACAGGAATGTATGCACCCGCGTGCGCTTTTCCGTCAGCGCATGAAGGAAATGCAGGAAGATGCGCGTGTACTGGCTCATGGAGCCGGAAATATCGGCAAGCACGACGAGCGGCGGCGGCGCTGTCCTGCGCTGCCGGAAACGCGGCAGGATGAGATCGCCGCCGCTTCGCATGGCCTGCCGCATCGTGGCGCGCGGATCGATCACCGGCGGACGGCCCGAAGGCCGGAAACGGCGCGTCGTCACCTGATCGAGCGGCAGCGCCAGCTTCTGGAGTTCGCGCCGTGCCTCAGCCAATTCCGCCGCCGTCATCTGGGCGAAATCCCGGCGCTTCAGCACCTCGCTGGCGGACGTCGTGAAACGGGAATCCACTTCGATCTCGGGCGGCGCCTTGCGGCTTGCCTGTTCTGGCCGGTCAGCGGTGAGCGCATCGCTGACGCGGGTGGCGCCGGCCTTCTGCTTTTCCCGCTCACGGTTGTCGGCAGCCTTGGGCGACATCATCGCGATCATCTTGCCGACGAGATCGCGCGACTTCCAGAAGAGCTTGAAAGCCTCGTCGAAGACGGGCTGGTCCTCGTGGCGCTTGACGAAGATGGCCGAGAGAGCCGCATGGAATTCCTCGCGCGAACCGATGCCGATCGCATCGATCGCGGCAATCGCATCGACGGCAGCGGCCGGACCTGTCTTCAAGCCGGCACGGCGAAGCACGCGGGAAAAATAGACGAGATTGTCCGCGAGCCGCCCATCTCCAGCCGAAACCGACGGAACGATTGCTCCGTCCTTGTCAAAATCCGTTGTGTCGAATTCAGCAGCCATCGTCTCACCCGGCAGCCAGCAGTTCCGCCTTGACTTCGTTCAGCACCCGCTCGCCCTCGCCGCCTTTGATACGGGCGATATCGTCCTGATATTTCAAAAGCGTGCCGAGCGTGTCGGCGATCGTTTCCGGATCGAGCGCGATGCGGTCGAGCTCCGTCAGCGCCGTCGCCCAGTCAATCGTTTCCGCCACGCCCGGATTCTTGAAGAGATCGAGCGTCCTGAGCTTCTGGACATAGGCCACCACCTGCCGCGACAGCGTCTCCGTGCATTGCGGCACCTTGCGGCGGATGATCTCGAGCTCCTGCGCCGCATCCGGATAATCGACCCAGTGATAGAGGCAGCGGCGCTTCAGGGCGTCGTGGATCTCGCGGGTGCGGTTGGTCGTGATGACGACGATCGGCGGCTCGGCAGCCTTGATCGTGCCGAGCTCCGGGATCGTCACCTGGAAATCCGACAGCACTTCCAGAAGGAAGGCTTCGAAAGCTTCGTCGGTGCGGTCGAGCTCGTCGATCAGGAAGATCGGAGCCGGCCTGCCCGCCTGCCCCAGCGCCTGCAGCACCGGACGGCGGATCAGGTGGCGCTCCGAGAAGAGATCGACTTCCAGCCGGTCGCGGTCCTCGATACCCGTCGCTTCCGCGAGCCGGATATCCAGCATCTGGGCCGGGTAGTTCCATTCGTAGACCGCGGAAGAAATATCGAGGCCTTCATAACATTGCAGGCGGATCAGCGGCCTGCCGAGCGCCTTGGCAAGCGCCTTGGCGATCTCGGTCTTGCCGACGCCTGCCTCGCCCTCGAGGAAGAGCGGACGCTTCATTTTCAGCGCCAGAAAGATCACCGTCGCGAGCGATCGCCCGGCAAGATAATCCTCCTTGCCCAGGAGGATGATCGCCTCATCGATCGATTTGGGCAGTGAGATACTCGGGTTCTCCGGCATTTTAAACCTTTCAAACGGCGTTCTACAAAGTATGAAAGCCGCGGTCCAGATAGATGAGCGAGGGTTGCGCCTCGCCGAAATGTATCGCCGTCACCTCGCCGAACATCACGAAATGCGTCGAGACATGCTTGATCTCCGTCAGCCGGCAATCGAAGCTCACCACCGCATCGGTGAGCACCGGCGCACCGGTTGCGAGCGTCGTCCAGGTCCCGAGTGCGAAACGCTCATTGGCCGGTACGCCGCTCAGACCCGCAAAGGCCGTCGCCAGAGCCTGATGATGCGCCGCGAGCGAATTCAGCGCGAAGATACCGCTTTTGCGGAAGATCGCGTTGCTGGCATTGCTGCCGTTCAGGCAGGCCAGCACCGTCGGCGGATTGTCCGAAACCGAGCAAGCCGCCGTCACGGTCACCCCGCGCCTCACCCCTTCGAATTCCGTCGTCACCACCTGGACATGGCCGGCATAACGCGCCATGCCGTCGCGGTAGAGGGCGGGATCGACAAAGGGCTGGTCGGACAAAGGCATCTCGTCAAGGGCGTCATGGACATCAGGGACCATGTCAGCCCCATATTCTTATCAGAGATATGGTGGCAAAGAGGCTTGATGTCCACGTCAGTTGCGGCTTTTTGCATCCTATAGCCGATTCTCTTTGACGCTCGCGGCGAGAGAGCTAAATGTGATCTGAAGCAAGATTCAGGAAAACATGACAGCACGACGTTTCACCATCGCCGCTTTGCTGGCTTCGTTTCTCGCATGCGGGACGGCATCGGCGGCGGTGATCGGCGTCGTGGCGCCCCGTTCCGGTCCCTATGCGCCTCTCGGCGCCCAGGTCTTTCAAGGCGCGCGTGCTGCGGCTGAAGCGGCCGGCGATACGGTCATCGAGATCGACGAAAGCTGTGAGGAAAGTGGCGGCGCTGCCGTCGCCAGGAGCCTGATCGAGGCGAAGGCAGCCGTCGCGATCGGCTTCCTCTGCGTCGAGACCCTGTCCACAGCGCTGCCGCAATTGAAGACCGCCCAGATTCCGGCCGTCAGCATTTCCGTCCGCTCCAATATCCTGATGGAGGATGCACTGCGCAACGGCTGGCCCTTTTTCCGCATGGCGCCGGCTGAAGGCGACGAGGCGGAAAAACTCTCCGAAGTCATCCTCAGCATGTGGAAGGCCGAGCCAATCGCGCTTGTCGAGGACGGCACGATCTACGGCCGCGAGCTTGCGAGCGCCATTCGCCAGCATCTGGAGCCGGTCGGCATCACCCCCGTCTTCATCGACACGTTCCGACCCGGCCAGGAACAGCAGGTGGCGCTGGTGCGCCGGCTCGCCAGGGCGGGCGCAACCCATGTCTTCGTCGGCGGCGACCGCAACGACATGGCGATCATCGCCCGCGATGCTGCTTCGGAAAGCATTCCGTTGACGCTGATCGGCGGCGATACGATGCGGGCGGCCAACCGCCCCGTGCCGCTGCGGGACGGCGTGCTCGCGGTGGCGCTTCCGGATTACGCAGCCCTGCCCTCGGCCACGGCCGCCGTCGCGGCCCTGCGCGCGCAAAACATTGACCCCGACGGATATACCCTGCAGGCCTATGCCGCCGCCGAGCTCGCCCATCAGGCGATCCTGGCCGGGGGAGGCCGCCCGCTGACTGAGGCCATCGGCGGCGGCTCCTTCAATACCGCCATCGGTCCCATCGCCTTCGACGAACGCCATGAATTGAAGGAAACCCCGTTCCGCCTGCTCGAATGGCGGGGATCGGCTTTTTCCCTATCCCGTCCGGCGACCGAGTGACGATTGTTCCCGCGACGTCGGGATGCTAGAGACCCGACCAAACCGGAGATTTTCGAACCATGACCCAAGCCGCCCCCTTGGCGATCCGCATTGCCCCGTCCATCCTTGCCGCCGATTTCTCGAAACTCGGCCAAGAAGTGCGCGATGCCGTCGAGGCCGGAGCGGACTGGGTGCATCTCGACATCATGGACGGGCATTTCGTGCCGAACATCTCCTTCGGCCCCGACGTCATCAAGTCGCTCCGGCCTCACACGACCGCCTTCTTCGACTGCCACCTGATGATCTCGCCTGCCGATCCCTATCTCGAAGCGTTCGCGAAGGCCGGCTGCGACGGCATCACCGTGCATGCCGAAGCCGGTCCGCATCTGCACCGCTCGCTGCAGACGATCCGGGCGCTGGGCAGACGAGTCGGCGTGACGCTCAATCCGGCGACGCCGCTCTCGGCAATCGAGAACGTGCTGGACGATGTCGACCTGATCCTGATCATGAGCGTCAATCCGGGTTTCGGCGGCCAGAAGTTCATCCCCGCGATGACGGAGAAGATCCGCGCCGCCAAGGCGCTGATCGGCACCCGGCCGATCGAGCTCGAAGTCGACGGCGGCATCACGGGCGAGACGATCGGCGCCGCGGCGGCAGCGGGTGCAAACGTCTTCGTCGCCGGTTCTGCGGTTTACAAAGGCGAGGGAATCGCGGCCTATCGTGAGAATATCGCGCGGCTCAAGACCGCCGCGGAGGACGGGCGCAAATGATGTCGAGCTTGCGATCTTCGGTTCCGGCATGTGCGGCAGTGCTTTTCGCCGGCTCTGCATCCGCCGCCGATATCGCCAGCATCCATCCGATCGGCTTTTCCGCCGACGGCCAGGTCTTCGCCTATGAGGAATATGGCATCCAGGATGGTTCCGGCTTTCCCTATGCCAATATCTACGCGCTCGACCTAGCCAAGGATACCTATCTTCCGGGCACGCCGTTCCGGGTACGGCTCGAAGAAGACGATGCGACGATCGCCAAGGCGCGCTGGCAGGTCCAGAACGATGCGGAAGCGGTGATCGAAACGCACGAACTCGCCAATCATCCGGGCGAACTCGTCGCGTTCAATCCGATCACCGAGGTAGACAGCGATCCGCATCGGCTGCGCTACCGCAGCGTGCCCGTCCTGCCACCGGTCGGCGAGCCGAATACGCTGGTGCTGGAGGAAGTTCCGCAAGCGCTCGATCCGCGCTGCGAGGGCATGGTCGAGAAAACGGTCTCCTTCCGTCTGCGCTTCACCGAACTGGACGGAAAACCGGCCGACGATCTGGTCCATGAGGATCAGCGCGTTCCGCCATCGCGCGGCTGCGCCAGCAGCTACCGGCTTGCCGGCATCGTCAGCGGGACGGCGATGGGCGGCGAGACGGTAGAGGTTGCGCTCGTCATGGTCCTGAGTGCCGGGTTCGAAGGTGATGACGGCCGCTGGATCGCCATTCCGATCAAAACGGTCAAATCCGACGCGCCTTGACTCGTCGCGCCTTAACAGGCCCGCAAACTTGAGCTTGGCCCCGCTTCTTGCTACAGCGGCCCCGACACTCTTTTAGGAAACGACAAGCCCATGATCCCCCGTTATTCGCGGCCCGAAATGGTCGCCATCTGGTCGCCCGAAACCAAGTTCCGCATCTGGTTCGAGATCGAGGCACATGCCTGCGATGCGCTCGCGGCGATCGGCGTGATCCCGAAATCGGCAGCGGAAACCATTTGGGAAAAAGGCGGCAAGGCCGAGTTCAACGTCGCCCGCATCGATGAGATCGAGGCTGTCACCAAGCATGACGTCATCGCCTTCCTCACCCATCTTGCGGAATTCGTCGGCCCCGACAGCCGTTTCATACACCAGGGCATGACCTCGTCCGACGTGCTGGATACCTGTTTCAACGTGCAGCTCGTGCGCGCCACGGACCTGCTGCTCGCCGATATCGACAAACTGCTGGAAGCCCTGAAGCGCCGCGCCTTCGAGCATAAGGACACGGTCACGATCGGCCGCAGCCACGGCATTCATGCGGAGCCGACCACGTTCGGTGTCAAGCTCGCCCAGGCCTATGCGGAATTCGACCGCAACAAGACCCGCCTGCTCGAGGCTCGCGAGGAGATCGCCACCTGCGCGATTTCCGGCGCCGTCGGGACCTTTGCCAATATCGATCCGCGCGTCGAAGAGCACGTCGCCGCCGCAATGGGCCTGAAGCCGGAACCGGTATCGACGCAGGTCATCCCCCGCGACCGGCATGCCATGTTCTTCGCCATCCTCGGCGTCATCGCGTCTTCGATCGAGCGGCTGGCGATCGAGATCCGCCACCTGCAGCGCACCGAAGTGCTGGAAGCGGAAGAATATTTCTCGCCAGGCCAGAAGGGCTCGTCGGCCATGCCGCACAAGCGCAATCCGGTGCTCACGGAAAACCTGACGGGTCTTGCCCGCATGGTCCGCTCCTACGCCATGCCGGCGATGGAAAACGTGGCACTCTGGCACGAGCGGGATATTTCCCATTCTTCCGTCGAACGGATGATCGGCCCGGACGCCACTGTGACGCTCGATTTCGCACTGGCGCGCCTGACCAGCGTCATCGACAAGCTGCTCGTCTATCCGGAAAACATGATGAAGAATTTGAACAAGTTTCGCGGGCTTGTTCATTCGCAGCGCGTGCTGCTTGCCCTAACGCAAGCCGGCGTATCGCGCGAGGATGCCTACCGGCTCGTACAGCGCAACGCCATGAAGGTCTGGGAAGAGGGCAAGGACTTCCTTGAAGAGCTGCTTGCCGACGAAGAAGTCCGCGCAGCGCTTTCCGAAGAGGAAATCCGCGAGAAATTCGACCTCGGCTATCATACCAAGCACGTCGACACGATCTTCAGGCGCGTCTTCGGCGAATGATCGCCCATCATTGGAACAGGCCACGCCGCCGGACTATCCGGCGGCGTTTTCGTATCGCGTTTCCTGATGCACCCGCATCCATCAGCCGATGGGATCGTCATCCCTGCGAATCAACCGGAACGACACATCCGGCGCGACGAGCTTGCGGTAGAGATGCCACGTCGAATGACCGAGGATCGGCATCATCACGGCGAGCCCGGCGAAGATCGGGATCGTCCCGACGACCAGCAGCGCGGCGACAATGAGCCCCCAAAGCGCCACGGGCACCGGATTGGCAAGCGTTGCCCGCACGCTCGTATCGATCGCCGCGGCCGCCCCGACATCCCTGTCGAGCAGCAGCGGGAAAGCCACCACTGTCGTTGCCAACACGACTACGGCAAAGGCGAGACCGGCGAGATTGCCCCAAAGGATCAACCCCATGCCCTGCGACGTCGTCAGCACATCCGACAGAAACGATGAGACGGAGGCCGGCACCGTATCGCCGAAATGGGCCGTATAGATCGTCTGCGCGGTGACCAGCCAGGCGATGAACAGCACGAACAGCATGGCTCCAACGGCAATGATGGAGGGTAATGCCGGCGAACTGAGCACTCCGAGCGCATGTCGCCACGAGGTGTCCTCGCCGCTCTCCCGGCGGCGGCTGATCTCATAAAGGCCGATGGCCGCGAGCGGCCCCAGCAAGGCGAAGCCCGACATCAGCGGAAAGGTGAGCGGCAACAGGTTGGCACCGGAACTCCAGAGCGCCAGGAAAATACCGGCGATCGGATACATCAGACACAGGAAGACGTAATGCGACGGTTTTTCCTTGAAATCCGAGAGGCCGAGCCTCAATGCGTCGATGATGTCGGCAAAACCGATCTTGCGAACGGCCGGGCGTACGAAACCGTCGCTCGCGCCGGCCATGACGTGAAATGCGGCCATAGCGTTTCTCCTCCACGACTTATCCGGCGCGAGGAACGTTCGGCAGAAGGAACCGACACGCTTGTCGCAACCGGCACAGGGGCAAGCTACCAAATTTTGACGCATATGTCGCGTTTTCACTTGACTTCAACAGTTGCGACTCTCACATCGGCGCCATCATGAAAGCATCCGAAGCCGACATCCTGATCATTCCCGGCTACACCAATTCCGGACCGAACCACTGGCAGACACGCTGGCAATCGAAGCTCGCTACCGCCCGCCGCGTGGAACAGGCGGAATGGTCGAAGCCCGTCCGGGAGGACTGGATCGCACGTGTTGCGGAGGAGGTGAATGCCTCGATCCGCCCGGTGGTGCTGATCGCCCATTCGCTCGGCATTCCATCCGCGATCCATGCCATTCCGCTGTTCAGAACGCGGGTCGTCGGCGCTTTCTTCGTGGCTCCGCCGGAGGTGGACAATCCGGAAATCCGGCCGAAACACCTGATGACGTTCGGCCCTTACCCACGCGATCCCCTGCCCTTTCCGTCGTTGACCGTCGCGAGCCGCAACGATCCGTTCGGCTCGTTCGAGCATGCCGACGACATCACCGCCGCCTGGGGCTCCTTGCTCGTCGATGCGGGAGAAGCGGGCCACATCAACACCGAATCCGGCCACGGCCCCTGGCCGGAAGGCACGATGGTCTTTGCCCAATTCCTGAGCCGGCTGAAGCCCTGAGCGTATTTCGAGCGACACGAGATCTTGCCGGCGGAAGGCGAACCGCGACGTACCCGCAGCAAAACAAAGGCCGCGCCTATCTGGCGCGGCCTTTGCCAAGAAAAGAAAAAGAGCTGCTTACTGGTTCTCGATCTGGCTGACCGCTTCGCCCAGGAGCTCGACCATCTTCGTACGGATGTCCTGGTCGGGCACCGAGACGCCGGCGGCATCGAAATCGCGGCGCAGCTTGCGGAAGACGTCCTCTTCGCCGGCCTCTTCGAAATCGGCGACGACGACTTCCTTCGCATAGGCTTCGGCATCCGTCTTGCCGAGCAGGCCGGCTGCCCAGAGCCCCACAAGCTTGTTGCGGCGGGCGAGCGCCTTGAACTTCAACTCCTGGTCCAGGGCGAACTTGTTTTCGAAGGCTCTCTCGCGATCGTTGATGCCGCTCATATCGGGTCTCCCAAAGTGGACTTTTGCCTGGACCCCTTAATCAAAAGATGCGCGGAGCGCAATCGGCAGCATGCCGATTGCGGCGCTGGCGGAAACGAATATTTCCGGAGAATTGACGGATGCCAAACCGGCTTACCGGGAAATGCCATCCGATGATTGACGATGTACGACGCAACCGGCGTTAACGGCAGGTTCCAGGACCAGACCCCACGGGCGGGACGCCGAAATCATGACGCAATTTGATGCCTATGTCATATGGCGGCTTGCGGTGGAGGGTAGAAATCACCAGATATCCGATGCAACCGTCGGCACCGGGAATACCGCCCAACAATGCGGCCTGCCTGCCAACGTGCCGGGACCGGATTGCGCGCGTGAAGCTGATCGTGGGGGAATTCGCCTTCAAGGCTGCGCCGTGATCACAAAGAGTGGATATCATGGTCCCTGCTTTTCTTGTTCATTACTGTCCTTTTCAACGGCGCACCGCCATTGCCGGCCCAAAAAGCTTCAAGAATCCGTGTAATCTGACGCCGAATGATTCCTGATCGTTTTGTCGTCGGGAATCCCCCGCGCCCCGCAAGGTTTTGGAGGCCTGCATTGTGAAACTCGTTCTTTTCCGATAAGGGACCGCTCGAACATCATCCATTGCGCCTGTCAGGGGCGCCAACAACGAGATAAGAAATCATGAACCGTCGCCGCCGTATCTACGAAGGCAAGGCCAAGATCCTTTATGAAGGTCCGGAGCCCGGCACGCTGATCCAGTTCTTCAAGGACGATGCGACCGCCTTCAACAAGAAGAAACATGACGTCATCGACGGCAAGGGCGTTCTCAACAATCGCATCTCCGAATACATCTTCACCCATCTCAACAAGATCGGTATTCCGACGCATTTCATCCGTCGGATGAACATGCGCGAACAGCTGATCAAGGAAGTGGAGATGATCCCGCTCGAGATCATCGTGCGCAACGTCGCCGCCGGCTCGCTTTCGACCCGCCTCGGCATCGAGGAAGGCATGGTCCTGCCGCGCTCGATCATCGAGTTCTACTACAAGTCCGATGCGCTCGCCGATCCGATGGTCTCCGAAGAACACATCACCGCCTTCGGCTGGGCGAACCCGGCCGAACTCGACGACATCATGGCGCTCGCCATCCGCGTCAACGACTTCCTGTCCGGCCTCTTCCTCGGCGTCGGCATCCAGCTCGTCGATTTCAAGATCGAATGCGGCCGCCTGTTCGAAGGCGATATGATGCGCATCATCCTTGCCGACGAGATCTCTCCCGACAGCTGCCGGCTCTGGGACATCGAAACCAAGGAGAAGATGGACAAGGATCGATTCCGGCGCGATATGGGCGGCCTTCTGGAAGCCTATTCGGAAGTGGCGCGGCGCCTCGGCATCATCAACGAGAACGAGCCGATCCGGGGAACCGGACCGGTTCTCGTCAAGTAATTCAAGGGGTGGATCAGTGATCAAGGCACGCGTGACGGTCACGCTGAAGAATGGCGTTCTCGATCCTCAGGGCAAGGCCATCGAAGGCGCGCTCGGCAGCCTGGGCTTCTCCGACGTCGGCCATGTGCGTCAGGGCAAGGTCTTCGATATCGAGCTTGAGAGCGCCGACAAGGCCAAGGCGGAAGCCGACCTCAAGGCGATGTGCGAGAAGCTTCTGGCAAACACGGTTATCGAGAACTATATTATCGTTCTCGACTGACGGTTGCGGGACTTGCGATGGCTCAGATCACCAATGAATTGATGTATGAGTTGTTGAAGCGCATGCACGCTGACATTGCCGATCTGAGGCTAGGCCAACGCGAGATGAAGGTCGAAATGAACGCCATGCGCGGCACGATGGTCTCAATGCAGCAAGACCTTCACAATATTCACACGACGCTGGCGAGACATGAAACGCGTCTCGACCGTATCGAAAATCGCCTCGAATTGCGCGAGCTCGCCGAGGCCCAGGCAAGGTTTGAACCGCACCCATGAAATCCGCCGTCGTCCAGCTTCCCGGCCTCAACCGCGACCGCGACATGATCGCCGCGCTTACGAAGATTTCCGGCAAGGCGCCGGTCACCGTCTGGCAGACCGAGACTGAAATCCCCGATGTCGACCTGATCGTCATCCCAGGAGGCTTTTCCTACGGCGATTATCTGCGCTGCGGAGCGATCGCTGCCCGCATGCCGGTCATGCAGGCGATCAAGGACAAGGCCGACAAGGGCGTGAAGGTGTTGGGTGTCTGCAACGGCTTTCAGATTCTCGTCGAGGCCGGCATGCTGCCCGGTGCCTTGATGCGCAATTCCTCGCTGCTGTTCGTCTGCAGGGAAGTGAAGCTCGAAGTGGTCAATGCCGAGACTGACTTCACCCGGGCCTATGAAAAGGGTCAGATCATCCGCTGCCCGGTCGCCCATCACGACGGCAATTATTTCGCCGATACCGAAACGCTGGCTTCCATGGAAGACAATGGACAAATCGTGTTCCGTTATGCCGAAGGCACCAACCCGAACGGCTCGCTGAACGACATCGCCGGCGTCATGAACAGAAGCGGCAATGTGCTTGGCATGATGCCGCATCCGGAAAACCTGATCGAGGCGGCGCATGGTGGCAATGACGGGCGCGGCGTCTTCGCCTCCGCGCTCGACGTGATCGCGGCCTCTGCTTGACCCTGTTATGATCCGTCTCAACCATAGGGCGCCCGGAAACCAGATCAGGACGTTTTGATGCCATTCTTCCCCCGCCCGTCCGCTATTCTGTCCCTCGCCTTCGCCGGCTCGCTCCTTTCGGCTTGCCAATCGGGCCGCGAGGCCTCCGCGCCCAATCGCGCCGCCCTGCCGACCATGGAGCGCGTGGCGCTCGCTGCCAATACATGCTGGTTCAAGTCGCAGGATGCGGCCTTCAAGCCCTACCGGCTGGCGCCGGAGCTCAATTCCTTTTCCGGGCGACCGCGTATTCTCGCCGTCCCGCGCAACAGTCCGGAATCGCGCCCGGTTCTGGTCGTGCAGGCGGAAGGAAATCCTGCCCGCCTCGATGCCTTCGGTCCTCTGATGAACGGAGGCGAAGGTGAGCGAATCAGGCGAGACGTCCTGCGCTGGGCGGGTGGCGGGAGCAATTGCTGACATCCGCAAGGATGCTCGGCGCTAATCTGTTGCAAGCCTGCACCGCCCTTTCCGTTTTTCACATCTTTTCGCCACCGGACATAAAGCGGCACAAATGACGGCTGGACGGTCCCAGCAGGCCATTGTACCACTTCCTCCCAGGAGACGGGCGACCGCATCAAATGCGCGTCGTGTCGGCCGCAGACACTGCGGCACCGATGAGGGCGATGGGAATGAATAAAGCATTCAGGGCATTTGCGACCGGAGCAATCATTCTTGCTTCGGGCATATTTTCCTCGGCATTCGCCCAGGAACACCTGCTCGATGAAGTCCGTATCGGTGTTTCCGGTTCGATCCAGGCGAAGAGCACCTTCGAATCCGGCGCGTTCCCGTCCGCTACCGTTTTCTTCGATCCTTTCGATCAGCGTCACGCCCAGGGTTTCCTCGACCATATGCTGCGTCCGAGGATTCATGTCGGTGCGATCGTGTCGACGGAAGGCGAAGCCAGCCAAGTGTATGCCGGCTTCACCTGGACAGCCAATCTGAGCGACAAATTCTTCATCGACCTCGGCTTCGGCGGCGCCGTCAACAATGTCGATGACGACGATGACGGGCCGCAGGTCGGTTGCAGCGTGCTTTTCCACGAGTCCGCCGGCCTCGGTTACAACATCACCGAGAACTGGCGCGTCCTGGCGACGATCGAGCATTCGTCGAACGCCAACCTCTGCGACGACAATGACGGCCTCTCCTACGCAGGAATCTCCGTCGGATACAAATTCTGATCGGATCGGATGCCCATCCATTCAAAGCGCCGGAAAAGTCCGGCGCTTTTTTGTTTTCGCCGACGAGATGTCGTACCTTTGGGGAGCAGCATTTTCCTGTCGCACCCCGGCGTCACATAGGTTAAAGAGCGCCAAAGCTTGGCCCTTCAATCCAGAGAAGATCATGACCATTCCGAACAGCATCGCGATCACTCCCGAACTCGTCGCCTCGCATGGCCTGAAGCCCGACGAGTATCAGCGGATCCTCGATCTGATCGGACGCGAACCGACCTTCACGGAACTTGGCATTTTTTCGGCCATGTGGAACGAGCATTGCTCCTACAAATCCTCGAAGAAATGGCTGCGCACCCTGCCGACCAAGGGGCCGCGGGTCATCCAGGGGCCGGGCGAGAACGCCGGCGTCGTGGACATCGATGACGGCGACTGCGTCGTCTTCAAGATGGAGAGCCACAACCACCCCTCCTATATCGAGCCCTATCAGGGCGCGGCGACCGGTGTCGGCGGCATCCTACGCGACGTCTTCACAATGGGTGCGCGCCCGGTCGCGGCGATGAACGCGCTGCGTTTCGGCGCCCCAGATCATCCCAAGACCAAGCATCTGGTTTCCGGCGTCGTCGCCGGTGTCGGCGGCTACGGCAATTCCTTCGGGGTCCCGACCGTCGGCGGCGAAGTGGAATTCGATGCGCGCTACAACGGCAATATCCTCGTCAACGCCTTTGCGGCCGGGCTCGCACGCACCGATGCGATCTTCTATTCGAAGGCCGAAGGCGTCGGCCTGCCGGTCGTCTATCTCGGCGCCAAGACCGGCCGCGACGGCGTCGGCGGCGCCACCATGGCCTCTGCCGAATTCGATGAATCGATCGAGGAGAAGCGCCCGACCGTGCAGGTCGGCGACCCCTTCACCGAGAAATGCCTGCTCGAAGCCTGCCTCGAACTGATGGCGACCGGCGCGGTGATCGCCATCCAGGACATGGGTGCTGCCGGCCTCACCTGCTCGGCCGTCGAAATGGGCGCCAAGGGCGATCTCGGCATCGAGCTGGACCTCGACAAGGTGCCTGTGCGCGAAGACCACATGAGCGCCTATGAAATGATGCTTTCGGAAAGCCAGGAGCGTATGCTCATGGTGCTGAAGCCGGAAAAAGAAGAGGAAGCCGAGGCGATCTTCATCAAATGGGGTCTCGATTTCGCGATCGTCGGCAAGACGACCGATGACCTGCGCTTCCGCGTTGTGCATCAGGGCGAAGAAGTCGCGAACCTGCCGATCAAGGACCTTGGCGACCAGGCTCCGGAATACGATCGGCCCTGGATGCAGTCGAACGGCCGTGCACCACTCCCAGCCTCCCAGGTTGCGGCTCCGGCCGATTACAACGACGTGCTGCTCAAGCTGGTAGGTTCTCCGAACCAATCCAGCCGCCGCTGGGTCTGGGAACAATATGACACGCTGATCCAGGGCAATTCGCTGCAGCGGCCGGGCGGCGACGCCGGCGTCGTGCGCGTCGAAAACCATCCGAGCAAGGCGCTCGCCTTCTCCTCCGACGTCACGCCCCGATATGTCGAAGCCGACCCTTACGAAGGCGGCAAGCAGGCGGTTGCCGAGTGCTGGCGCAACCTCGTCGCCACGGGCGCCGAGCCGCTCGCCGCGACCGACAACCTCAACTTCGGAAATCCGGAAAAGCCGGAGATCATGGGTCAGCTCGTCGGCGCCATCAAGGGCATCGGCGAGGCCTGCAAGGCGCTCGATTTCCCGATCGTATCCGGTAACGTCTCGCTCTATAACGAGACCAATGGCATCGCGATCCTGCCGACGCCCACCATCGCCGGGGTAGGTCTCCTGCCGGACTGGCAGAAGATGGCGAAGATCGGTTCAGCGAAGGAAGGCGACAAGCTGATCATGATCGGCACCGATGGCAGCCATCTCGGCTCCTCCATCTATCTGCGAGATATCCTCGACACGATCGACGGGCCGCCGCCTGCGGTCGATCTTGCTGCCGAGCGCCGCAACGGCGATTTCGTCCGGTCGATGATCCGCAACGGCCAGGTGACCGCCTGCCACGACATCTCCTCGGGAGGTCTTGCGGTCGCGCTTGCGGAAATGGCCATAGCCTCGGCCAAAGGCATGAACGTGAGCCTCAAGGAACAGCGCGGAGCTGCGCATGCGCTTCTCTTCGGCGAGGACCAGGCCCGTTACGTGATCGCCGTCCCGGCCGATCTCGCCAATTTCGTGCAGGCGAGCGCCGAAAGCACCGGCGTGCCGTTCCGACCGCTTGGGCTCGTTTCCGGCGACAGGCTCGAGGTAGACGACCTCATCGATCTGCCTGTTGCCGATCTCACCCATGCGCATGAAAGCTGGTTCCCGACCTTCATGGCCTGACCGGCAGATTGAAACCTGTCGATGGCCGCTGATCCCGCTTTGACCCGGCAGCGGCTTTGGGGCACTCTGTCGGCATAAGGGTTTCGCGGTTCCGAGTCCGCGACGAAGAAAAAGGGAAGACACCATGGCTATGAGACCCGGTGAAATCGAAGATATGATCAAGGCGGGCATTCCCGGCGCCAAGGTCACCATTCGGGATCTTGCCGGCGATGGCGATCATTACGCCGCCGAAGTCGTGGCGGAGCAGTTCCGCGGCAAAAGCCGCGTGCAGCAGCACCAGATGGTCTATGAAGCGCTGAAGGGCAACATGGGCGGCGTTTTGCACGCGCTGGCCCTGCAGACCTCCGCTCCTTCCGATTGAGACGACCATGGCCGGCCTGATCAACGAACTCGTCACCGGCATCGTCGAGAGTGCCATGAATGAGCTTCTGAAGAAGTCGCATGGCCGCACGACCACGAAGCGGAAGAGAAGGCAGAACCGCTCGGCGGCATCCGGACGCTTCGTCAAGACATTGTCCCGCACCCGTGCAGCAAAGCCCGCCAGAAAGCAGGTGAGCCGCCGGCGCACGACGGCAAGCCGCAGCAAGCAGCGCAGCCGGTGACATGCTGAGCGGTGGAATGCTACTTGCGGCGCCATAGATAACCGCGGCCGGCGGGACTATTCCGCTGGAATTCCAGCAAACACATTGCTATCTAGTGGGGATGATGCAGCGCAGCGGTCCTTGAAACCGCATGTGAAAGGATAGGATATGAGCGGAGTTCACGATTTCATCGACAACGAAGTGAAGACGAACGATGTCGTTCTCTTCATGAAGGGCACCCCCCAGTTCCCGCAGTGTGGCTTCTCGGGCCAGGTCGTGCAGATTCTCGACTACCTGGGCCTCGACTACAAGGGCGTGAACGTGCTTGCCGACGCGGAAATCCGCCAGGGCATCAAGGATTATTCCAACTGGCCAACCATTCCCCAGCTTTACGTCAAGGGCGAGTTCGTCGGCGGTTGCGATATCGTCCGTGAAATGTTCCAATCGGGTGAACTGCAGACTCACCTGCAGGAGCAGGGAATCGCCGTCCGCGGCGCAGCCTGATTTTTTCGGACCGCGCGGGTCCGGTCTTTATCGTAGACCTTTTCAAGGCGCCGCTCCCAACGGCGCCTTTCCCATTGTTTAGGAAACCGCTGTGACAAATCCTTCACAAACGGCCGCCGAGCGCCTGCGCGGCATGAGCCGAGTTGAATTCATTGCGATGATGGCCATGCTCATGGCGATCAACTCGCTTGCCATCGACATCATGCTTCCCGGCCTGCAGGAGATCGGCGCATCGCTCGGTGTCGTCAACGAAAACCATCGGCAATATGTCGTCTCTTCCTACCTTTTCGGCCTGGGCGTCGCGCAGGTGCTCTACGGGCCGGTCTCCGACCGGTTCGGCCGCCGCAACCCGATGATATTCGGCCTGGGGGTCTATTTCCTCTGTGCCATCGGCATTGTCGTGGTTCCCTCCTTTGGCGCGCTCCTTGCGCTACGCTTCATCCAGGGGGCCGGCGCTGCCGCGACCCGCGTCATCACCATCTCGATCGTCCGCGACGTTTACGGCGGCCGCGCCATGGCGGAAGTCATGTCGCTGATCATGATGGTCTTCATGGTCGTGCCGATCATCGCGCCGGGCACAGGCCAGCTCATCATGTTCGTCGGCAACTGGCACCTGATCTTCGTCTTCATCGCGATCTGCTCGCTCGCGATCGGGTTCTGGATGTATACTCGCCTGCCTGAAACGCTCGACCCCGCCGACATGCGCCCCTTCACCGCCTCGTCCATTCTCGACGGCTTCCGAATCGTGCTCACCAATCGCATCGCACTCTGCTACACGATCGCCAGCACCTTCATCTTCGGCGCGATGTTCGGCTTTATCAATTCGGCGCAGCAGATCTACGTCGGCATCTACCAGCTCGGCGTCTGGTTCCCTGTCGCCTTCGCCTGCGTCGCTCTGTTCATGTCGACCGCCTCCTTCCTGAATGCCCGCTTCGTCGGCCGTTTCGGCATGCGCCGTCTGTCGCACGGATCGCTCGTCGGCTTCATCACCATCACCTTCCTGTGGATGATGGTGCAGATCTTCGGGCCACAGCCGATGCCGATCCTGCTGTTCCTCGCTTTCTTCGCACTGTCCATGTTCCAGTTCGGCTGGATCGGCGCGAATTTCAACTCGCTCGCCATGGAACCTCTCGGCCATGTGGCCGGCACGGCCTCCTCCGTGCTCGGCTTCATGAGCACGGTCGGCGGCTCGGTGATCGGGGTGGCGATCGGTCAGGCTTTCGACGGTACGGCGCTGCCCCTGGTCGCAGGCTTCTTCACCGTATCGATCGTCGGTCTGATCTTCGTGCTGATCGGCGAGAAAGGCCAGCTCTTCCAGCCGCACAATCCGCGGATATAAATTCTTTGCCCCCGTGGAACCAAGCGTCCCACGGGGGCAAACGGTACTCATCTCGGTCGCCGAGACGCAAACCTACGCGCTAGCCGATGATTTCCCGGCGAAGCATCTGCCAGCTTTCCCGATCGGGCGCGAGCAGAAGTCCACCATCGACATGATGCGGCAGATAAGGCGAACCGTCGAAACGCGCCGCATAGCCGCCGGCCTCCTCCGCGATCAGCGTGCCGGCCAGGTGATCCCAGGGCATCAGCTTGTTGTACAGCACAAATTGCACATGGCCGCTCGCGAAGGCACGGTATTCATGCGCCGAACAGCGGTAATTCGCGAAAAAACGGACCCTGGCAAGATTGATCAGGATGCGCTTGCGATCCTCGCCGAAGAAATATCCCGGCGAAGCCATGCCGACCATCGCTTCAAGCGGCGCGGGCTCGGCAACGGAAAGGCGGATCGTCTCACCGTCCGGCCGCTTCAGGAAGGCGCCGGCGCCCTTTTCCGCCATGACCCAGTCATCGCCCATCGGATCATAGATGAGGCCGGCGACCGTCTCGCCCTTCCAGACGACGGAAGCCATGACGCCAAAGGCAGGAATGCCGGAGGCGAAGTTGAACGTGCCGTCGACCGGATCGACGACGACCACGAATTCCGCATCTGCCAGCCTGCCGAGCAACGAGGGATCGGCGGCAACCGATTCCTCGCCGATGAAGAGTGCGTCCGGGGCGATCGCCTCGATCTCGCGCCGGATCAGCCGTTCCGCCGCTTCATCCGCCTCGGTGACCAGATCGGAGGGTTCGCTTTTCGAACGGACATCGCCATTTCCAAGCCTGCGGAAGCGCGGCAGGATTTCGGACTTGGCGGCAAGGCGTAAAAGGTCGGCGAGCTTCGTGAGATCGAGCGGGAAGCACATAATCGTGGTCTCGGTTCTGGATGATTCAGGTGTCGGACGCTGCCTGAAGGCCGGCAAAATCGAAAAGTTTCGGATCGAGAAGATGCGACGGATTCACATGGGCGAGCGCGCGCAGCATCGCATCCTTGCGGCCGGGCATGCGCGCCTCGATATCGGCCAGCATCGCCTTCATCGCATTGCGCTGCAAGCCATCCTGCGAACCGCAGAGATCGCAGGGAATGATCGGGAACTGCATGGCGGCGGCAAATTTCGCAAGATCGTCCTCGGCGCAATAAGCGAGAGGGCGCAGTACCATCAGGTCGCCCTCGTCATTCAGGAGCTTGGCCGGCATGCCGGCAAGCCGACCGCCATGGAAGAAATTCATGAAGAAGGTTTCGAGGATATCTTCCCGGTGGTGACCGAGCACCAGCGCGTCGCAGCCTTCCTCGCGCGCAATGCGATAGAGATTGCCGCGCCTCAGCCTGGAACAGAGCGAGCAATAGGTGGCGCCCTCCGGCACCTTCTCCTTCACGATGGAATAGGTGTCGCGATATTCGATCCGGTGCCCCACCCCGATCGACGTCAGATAATCCGGCAGGATGTGCTTCGGAAAGTTCGGCTGGCCCTGGTCGAGATTGCAGGCGATCAGTTCGATCGGCAGAAGGCCGCGCCATTGCAGGTCGAGAAGCACGGCAAGAAGCGAATAGGAATCCTTGCCGCCGGAGAGGCCGACCAGCCAGCGCTTCTGCCCCTTCAGCATCTGGAAATCGTCGATGGCCTGGCGCACTTGCCGGAGCAGGCGCTTGCGCAGCTTGTTGAACGAGACGGAACCGGGAGCATCACGGAACAGCGCCGGCACGAGGCCGTCGACGGCTTCGTCCAGTTCGTCCTCGACCCTGGCGTTCACGCCCATTCGTTTTCCCTCAAAATAGAGAAGCGGTTTGGTTTCAAACCGGCCCGCTTCTTATCCAAGTCACGCCCCGAGCGCGGCTGCAACCGCCTCCAGCGCCTCGTCGGCCTTGGAGCCATCCGGACCGCCCGCCTGGGCCATGTCCGGCCGGCCGCCGCCGCCCTTGCCGCCGAGTGCGGCTGACGCGATGCGCACCAGATCCACGGCGCTGAACCGGCCAGTCAGATCCGGCGTCACGGCGACGACGGCGCTCGCCTTGCCATCTTCCGAAACGCCGATCAGCGTCACCACGCCCGAACCGAGGCTCGCCTTGCCTTCGTCGGCCAGTCCCTTCAAGTCCTTCGCATTGATGCCGGTCAGCGCCTTGCCCATGAACTTGATGCCGCCGATCTCGCGGACATCGTCAGCCGAGCCCCCCTGCCCGCCGCCCATGGCGAGCCGCCGCTTGGCATCCGCCAGTTCCTTCTCAAGCTTGCGGCGTTCGTCGATCAGCGCCTCGACACGCGAAACCACCTCGCCCGGCTGCACCTTCAGCGCACCGGCCAGCGTCTTCACGCGCTCGTCCTGCTCATTGAGATAGGCGCGCGCTGCCTCGCCCGTCACCGCCTCGATACGGCGGACGCCGGCGCCGACAGCGCTTTCGCCAAGAACGCGGACCAGGCCGATATCGCCGGTCGCAGTCACATGGGTGCCGCCGCAGAGCTCGACCGAATAGGGCTTGCCGGTCTTCGGTCCCTCGACCGCCTTGCCCATGGACACGACGCGAACCTCGTCGCCATATTTTTCGCCGAACAGCGCCATCGCGCCTTCCGAGATCGCATCGTCGACGCTCATCAGGCGCGTCGTGACCGGCGCGTTCTGCAGGACGATGGCATTCGCCATGTCCTCGACCTTCTGCAGTTCCTGAGGTGTCATCGGTTTCGGATGCGAGACGTCGAAGCGCAGGCGCTCGGGCGCCACCAGCGAGCCCTTTTGCGCGACATGGGTGCCGAGCACTTCGCGCAGCGCCTCATGCAGCAGGTGGGTGGCCGAATGGTTCGACCGCAGGCGCGAGCGGCGGTCGTGATCGACCGTCAGCGCCACGGCGTCGCCGACCTTCAGCGTGCCTTCGGCGACCGTCGCGGAGTGAACGAAGAGGCCCTCGCCCTTCTTCTGCGTGTCCGCGACTTTGAGCTTGGCATTGTCGGTGGAGATCGCGCCGGTATCGCCCATCTGGCCACCGGATTCGCCGTAGAACGGCGTCTGGTTCACGACGACCTGCACCCGCTCACCCGCCGAGGCGCTATCGACCGCCTTGCCGTCGCGGACGATCGCCTGCACGACGCCCTCGGCCGTCTCGGTATCGTAGCCCAGGAACTCCGTCGCGCCGAACTTCTCCTTGAGTTCGAACCAGATGGTCTCGGTCGCCTTGTCGCCGGAACCGGCCCAATGCGAGCGGGCCTCGGCCTTCTGGCGCTCCATGGCGTCGGTGAAGCCGGCAAGATCGACGCCGATCTCGCGGGCGCGCAGCGCATCCTGGGTCAGATCGAGCGGAAAACCATAGGTGTCGTAGAGCTTGAACGCCGTCTCGCCGTCCAGCATGTCGCCCTTGTGAAGCGTGTTCGTCGCATCCGAGAGCAGCGACAGGCCACGCTCCAGCGTCTTGCGGAAACGGGTCTCCTCCAGCTTCAGCGTTTCGGAGATCAGCGATTCCGCCCGCACCAGTTCCGGATAGGCGCGCCCCATCTGCTGGACGAGCGCCGGCAGCAGTTTCCAGAGCAGCGGTTCCTTGGCGCCCAAAAGCTGCGCATGGCGCATGGCGCGGCGCATGATGCGGCGAAGCACATAACCACGCCCCTCGTTAGAGGGCAGAACGCCATCGGCGATCAGGAAGGCGGAAGACCGCAGATGGTCGGCGATCACGCGATGGCTCGCGCGGCGCTCACCCTCGGCCTTCACACCGGTTGCCTCCTCGGAGGCGGAAATCAGCGCACGGAACAGGTCGATATCGTAGTTGTCGTGCTGTCCCTGCAAAACGGCCGCGACGCGCTCCAACCCCATGCCGGTGTCGATCGACGGACGCGGCAGGTCAACCCGCTCCTCCTTCGTCACCTGCTCGTACTGCATGAAGACGAGATTCCAGATCTCGATGAAACGGTCACCGTCCTCTTCCGGCGAACCGGGCGGTCCGCCCCAGATATGGTCGCCGTGGTCGTAGAAGATTTCGGAGCAGGGACCGCAGGGACCGGTATCGCCCATGGCCCAGAAATTGTCGCTGGTCGGGATGCGGATGATCTTCTCGTCCGGCAGGCCTGCGATCTTCTTCCAAAGATTAAAAGCCTCGTCGTCGGTATGGTACACCGTCACCAGAAGACGGTCGCGATCAAGGCCGAATTCCCTGGTGATCAGGTTCCAGGCGAGCTCGATCGCACGATCCTTGAAATAGTCGCCGAAGGAGAAATTGCCGAGCATTTCAAAGAAAGTGTGATGGCGCGCCGTATAGCCGACATTGTCGAGGTCGTTATGCTTGCCGCCGGCGCGCACGCATTTCTGCGCCGTGGTCGCGGTCGAATACGGGCGCTTTTCGAGGCCCGTAAAGACGTTCTTGAACTGCACCATGCCGGCATTGGTGAACATCAGCGTCGGATCGTTGCGCGGCACCAGCGGACTGGAGGCCACGACCTCGTGTCCGTTCTTTCGGAAATAGTCGAGAAAGGTCGACCGGATTTCATTCACGCCGCTCATGCTACGCCCTTTTTACCGCCGGATGCGGTCTTGTTATTCGAAAACCAGAGGCTTGTATCGTCCACGTCCGTGACTGTCCAGACGAACGAGAAACCGGCCGCACATCTTTCGATGGCAGCCGGCTCGAGTGCAAGCGGTTGGAGAATTCTCCGAGTGCGGCGGAACCGCTTACATTTCGGCAGCCACGTCGCCGTCGTCGGCGTCCGGACCACCATTCTGCAGGAAGCGGTCAGCGATCAGGCCGGCATTCTGACGAAGCGACATCTCGATCTCGCGGGCGAGTTCTGGGTTGTCGCGCAGGAAGAGCTTTGCGTTCTCGCGGCCCTGGCCGAGGCGCTGGCTGTTATAGGAGAACCAGGCGCCGGACTTCTCGACGATACCCGCCTTGACCCCGAGATCGATCAATTCACCGGTCTTGGAAACACCTTCGCCATACATGATGTCGAATTCGACCTGCTTGAAGGGGGGCGCCATCTTGTTCTTGACGACCTTGACGCGGGTCTGGTTGCCAATCACCTCTTCGCGTTCCTTGACCTGGCCGATACGGCGGATGTCGAGGCGAACCGAGGCGTAGAACTTCAGCGCATTGCCGCCAGTGGTGGTTTCCGGAGAACCGAACATCACACCGATCTTCATGCGGATCTGGTTGATGAAGATGACCATGCAGTTCGACTTGGAGATCGAAGCCGTCAGCTTGCGCAGCGCCTGGCTCATCAGCCGCGCCTGCAGACCCGGAAGGCTGTCGCCCATCTCGCCTTCGATTTCGGCACGCGGCGTCAAGGCGGCGACCGAGTCGACAACGAGAACGTCGACAGCGCCGGAGCGCACCAGCGTATCGGTGATTTCCAGCGCCTGCTCGCCGGTATCCGGCTGGGAGATCAGGAGGTTCTGGAGATCGACGCCGAGCTTGCGGGCATAGACCGGGTCAAGCGCATGTTCGGCGTCGACGAAGGCGCAGATGCCGCCCTTTTTCTGGGCCTCTGCGATCGTCTGCAGGGCGAGCGTCGTCTTCCCCGAGCTTTCCGGACCATAGATTTCGATGATGCGGCCTTTCGGCAGGCCGCCAATGCCGAGCGCGATATCGAGGCTGAGCGAGCCCGTGGAGACCGTTTCGATCTCGACAATATTCTCGTTCGAGCCGAGCTTCATGATCGATCCCTTACCGAAGGATCGTTCGATCTGCGACAGTGCCGCCTCCAGCGCCTTGCTCTTGTCCACGCCCTTATCCTCTACGAGCCGCAATGTGTTCTGTGCCATGTGGTCCCACCTTTAGGTTATTGCCGCCGCGCAAGCAATGAAGCAGCCGATAAAGGTGATGTACCCGTTTTGTTCCAATCTAGCAATACCCAACCAACCGGTTGACCTGAAATAATTATTTCAATTCCGTTCCCATAATGTTCACGGAAGACCATATATGGAGAATTCACCAATAAAAACAAGATTTCGCGGCAATTCGAGGACGAATCGCAAGAGCTTAAAAATTCTGCGGGAACGATCCGGCCTCAGTTCGAATCGAGCATTTCCCGCACGGCGACGGCGAGCTGCTTCAGCGAGAAGGGCTTCGGCAGGAAACCGAACTTGGCGTCGGCCGGCAGGTTGCGGGCAAAGGCATCCTCGGCATAGCCGGAAACGAAGATGAATTTCAGGTCCGGATAGGACTTGCGCAATTCCGTCAGCAGCGTCGGCCCATCCATTTCCGGCATGACGACGTCGGAGACGACGATATCGACCTTGCCCTCGAGCTCTTCCATGATCTCCAGCGCCTCGGTGCCGGAACCGGCCTCGTGGACAGTATAGCCGCGGGTCTCCAGCATGCGCTTGCCGCCGCGCCGGACCGCTTCCTCGTCTTCAACCAGGAGGACGACTGCCGAGTTGCCGGTGAGATCGAGGTCTTCGGCAGGCGGCGCTGAAACGACGGGTGGTGGCGCTGCCTGTTCGGTTGCAGAACCACCGGCCCCGGAAGCCTCCTGCACCACGACCGGCGTTTCCTGCACATGGCGCGGCAGGAAGATGCGGAAGCTCGTGCCTCGGCCGACGTCCGATTCCGGGTAGATATAGCCGCCGGACTGCTTGACGATACCGTAGACCATGGAGAGGCCCAGGCCGGTCCCCTTGCCCACTTCCTTGGTGGTGAAGAAAGGCTCGAAGATCTTGTCCATGATTTCCGGCGGAATGCCGGTGCCGGTATCGGAGACCTCCACCATGACGAAGTCCTCGGCCGGCAGATCCGCCTGATGAAATCCCGACGCCTCTTTCGCGGCGACATTGCGGGTCTTGATGAGGATCGTGCCGCCCTGGGGCATGGCGTCGCGCGCGTTGACACAGAGATTGATCAGCACCTGCTCGAATTGCGACAGGTCGGTGCGCACCGGCCAGAGATCGCGGCCGTAATCCACTTCGAGCTTCACGTTCGTGCCGGAGATCAGCCGATCGACCAGCATGCGCAGATCGCCGACGACATCGGTCAAGTTCAATACGACGGGCCGCATGGTCTGCTTGCGCGAGAAGGCGAGAAGCTGGCGCACCAGCACCGCGGCGCGATTGGCGTTCCGCTTGATCTCCATAAGGTCGGCGAAACTTGCATCGGAGGGGCGCGCCTGCAGAAGAAGATGGTCGGAAGAGAGCAGGATGGCGGTCAGCACGTTGTTGAAGTCATGCGCGATGCCGCCTGCGAGCGTGCCGACGGCGTTCAGCTTCTGGGTCTGCGCCATCTGGGTTTCGAGCGCCTTCTGCTCGGTGGTCTCGACGGCATAGACGATCGCCGCCTCTTCCGGTGCTTCGCCGCTCTCGTCGATCACGGCATTCACGTAGAAGCGCATATAGCGGTTCTCGTCTCCGGGATGACGCGAATCGATCGGCGCGATATCGCCCTGCCCGTCCTTGGCCGCAGCCAGCGCCTGCATCAGCTGCTGGCGGGAATTCTCGTGCACGATGCGCTCGAGTTCGGCGCCTGCCTCCACGTCGTCGCGGGAGACGACACCGGCAAACAGTTTCAGGAATGGCGCGTTGATGCGCAGGATTTTTCCGCCGCCATCGACCGAAGCGATCGCCATCGGCGTATTGTTGAAGAAGCGGGTGAACCGCATGGCGGAGGCAGACTGGTCGCCCTCGCCGCCCTTCGGCCGGGCCAGCACGATCGTGCGGCTTTCGCCCGGCGCGCCGTCGCGGGTGGCGCTGACATTGTGCACCAGCCGCACCGGCAGGCTCTGGCCATTGGTCCGGCGCAGATCGAGATCGAGCGTTTCGGTGCGATCGAGGCCCGGCGCGGCCTGTACCGACTGGATCAGCGCCATGCCCTCGCCCGCCACGAAATCGGCGATCGTCATGGAGCGCGGCACGAATTTGGTGAGATCGATCCCGAGCCACTCGGCCAGCGTCGCGTTCAGATAGAAGATTTCGCCCTTCTTGCCGGCCGAGAAGAAGCCGGCCGGAGCGTGATCGAGATAGTCGATGGCGTTCTGCAGCTCGCGGAAAAACCTCTCCTGGTCCTCGCGCTCCGAGGTGATGTCGGTGATCTGCCAGATATCGAGCTGGTCCTTTCCGGCGGGCCCGAGCAGCCGGGCTTTGAGGCGATACCAGTGAGCGCCGGAACCATTGCCGGTAGCTCGACCGAGCGGCTGCAGGAGCCGGAATTCCTCGTGGCCTTCCCGGCCTTCGCGCAGCGCCGTGGTCAGCCGGTAGAGCGCCTCGGTCGATTCGCGGGTCTTGGAGAGCAGCGTTTCGAGGGATTGCACATTGCTCGCCTTGGTCGCACCGGTCATGCGGCCGTAGGCGGCGTTGGCGTAGAGAATGCGGCCTCTCGGATCGGTGATCAGGATGCCGTCCGGATGATTGGCGAGAAAACCGCGCGCCAGTTCGTCGGAGCGCGACTGCGGCATGACTTCGATAAAGCCGATGATGGAGGAAACCAGAAAGAAGATGCCGACCATGGCGAGGATACCGAGAAGGCCGAGCACGACCTCATTGTCGAGCGCGTGCTGGAACAGCACGAAACCGACCGCCACGCCGCAAAGCACGAGCGCCAGAAGCACGATCCGGATGATGGTGCCGCCGCGCGACCCGCGATCCACCAGGGGCGCTTCGTAGTTGCCGCCTTGCTGCAACTTCGTCATCAATTCCTCGCATTTCGGCGGGCGCGGCCGCCTGGACATTCCCGGGAATGAATATCCCGCGATTCCTTCTTAGCAAGTTGCAGATGAAGCAAAAAGCTCCGCAAGTCCATAAAACCTGGGACAGTTTGCCCGCGCGACCTATCGTCGGCATTCCATACCGCTTTTTTCGGAAACGGAAGAATGACGGCTGGCGGCTTGCCTCGGCGGGAAAAAAGTCGTCTTTTACGACAGCGTTCACATGAGGAGTGGCAAGAGATGTTCGAAGAGCTGATGGGCGCCTATGGCCGCAACCTCGTGATCGCAATCGTCGGCGTCGGCCTCGGCCTCATCCTGCTGGTCGGCGTGCTGTGGATGATTCGCGGCCGTAACGGCCCCTCGCCTTTCGTGCGCGGCGGCAAGAACCGCCAGCCGCGGCTGCAGGTGCTGGATGCCGCCGCGGTCGATACCCGTCGCCGTCTGGTTCTCGTGCGCCGGGACAATGTCGAACATCTGATCATGATCGGCGGACCGACCGATATAGTCATCGAGAGCGGAATTTCGATGGCGGCCGGTGCACGTGCCGCATCGGGCGCTGGCCGCGCCGTGCCTTCGGAGCCTGCAGATCTGACGGTTCCCTTCTCGGCCGCCCCGGCCGTCGAACCGCGCCCCGCTCCGGACCAGCGTCTGGCGCCCGCTGAGCCGCGTGTCGAACAGTCCCCCGAAGGCCCTGCAGCTCGCGAGGCCCTGCCGCGTCCGGTTCCCGCCGTCGCACCATCGGCTGCCGGCCCTGTGCCGCTGAGCGCCACGGCGCCCTCCAGGCCTGCACCGGTTTCCGAACCCTCAGCCGCACCGAGGGTCGATGCAATGGGTAGACAGGTCCCTGACGTAAAGCACGAACCGCTGCGGCCGATTGCAGCCCTGGCAGCAGCCAATGCCGCCGCGCATTCGCTCGACAACGCCGCCGATGCGCTCGATGCCGCCCGCGGCCGGGTTTTTCAGGAGACGCCGGAGCCGCGCGTCGTGCCGGTCAACTCCGGGACAGTGCCGACCGCGCTGCAATCCGTCGCGGAAAGACCGAAGCAGCTCGGCAGCGATTTCGAGCGAATCCTCGAACAGGAAATGGCCAACAATCTCGCCGCGCGCGAAACTTCTGCATCGGGGCAGCCGAACCGTCAGACGCTGCCGCGCGACCCTTCGGTGCCGCCGGTCACCGGTGCCACGCCGGAACCTTCGCTTCAGACGGAAGTCGCCCGCATCTTCGGCGAGATGTCAGTCACGCGCGACAAGTAAGCGGGCGGTTTCTTTTGCCAGCCGAACAACAAAAAAGGCACGGGATCACCGTGCCTCTTGAATTGGCTCTGGATAAATCGAGAAATTATTCGTCCCGGTAGACCTTTTCGCGGCGCTCGTGGCGTTCCTGCGCTTCGATCGACAGAGTTGCGATCGGGCGGGCGTCAAGGCGTTTGAGACCGATCGGCTCGCCGGTTTCCTCGCAATAACCGTAGGTGCCGTCTTCGATGCGCTGCAGGGCGGCGTCGATCTTGGAGATCAGCTTCCGCTGGCGGTCGCGAGCGCGAAGCTCGATGGCTCTGTCGGTTTCGGAGGAGGCCCGGTCAGCAAGATCGGGATGATTTGCGCTTTCTTCTGCCAGATGATCCAGCGTTTCGCGCGCTTCTCTCAGGATGTCATTTTTCCAAGCAATCAATTTGGCCCGGAAATACGCTTTTTGATTTGCATTCATGAACTCATCGTCTTCCGAGAGCACATAATTGCTAAGATCGATCTTCTCACTCAACGCGATTCTCCTGAAGAACATCTCATGCGGCGCCTCTATATCGCATGTGCCCCAGCCGGTTCAAGCCTTCCGGCCAGTATTAAGGCATTTTTAAAACTGTCACAAAAATCATCTAAGCGGCTATTTTTTAAGCTTTTATTTGAGCCCGTGGCGGAGGCTCGCGTCGGTGTCACGAACTTATGCGGGATTATTCCGGAATATCCGGGGCAGTTGACGAGGCTCTATGCGAAAGGTTACCCATCCTTTCGAATTCTTGAGTTCCGGCGCCGGGCATGACGACGATTACGCCTCCTCCTTCCCGTATCTACCTGCTGCGCCATGCCAAATCGGGCTGGGCGGAGCCGGGGCAGCACGATTTCGACCGGACGCTCGACGATCAGGGCTTTGCGGAGGCCGAGGTCGTCGCAGACAAGGCGGCCGACCTGAACTACCGGCCGGACCTGCTGATCAGCTCCACCGCAGTCCGGTGCCGGCAGACGGCGGAGGCGATCCGCCGCGCCATCAGCGAGACGATAGAGCCGGTTTACATCGACGAGCTCTACAACGGCTCGCTTGCCACCTATCTTGCCGTTATCGAGGGTCAGAAGGACAGCGGTTCGGTCATGCTCGTCGGTCACAACCCGACGATGGAGGAAGTGCTGGAGGCACTGATCGGCGCGGACCGCATGGTGGCCGCGATCCCCGGCGGCTATCCGCCCGCCGGCCTCGCGGTGCTGGATTACCGCGGTTTCGTCTCGGGCTCCGATGCCGCCTGGGTGCTCACGGATTTCCTGACGGTTTGAGATAGTCCTCGCCTTTGCGGCCGCACCCATCCGTCCTATATAGTTGCAAACACTGGATCCGGAACGACGCCTTGCCGCCTTCGCTTACCAGCTTCACCGATGATGCGCGGATCGCGCTGGACAATCTCGCCGACCGTGCGTCGGGTTTCATGCATCCCACGATCAGACTGGGCGTGACGGGCTTGTCGCGGGCGGGAAAGACGGTCTTCATCTCCTCTCTCGTCCACAATCTTTTGAACGGCGGCCGCCTGCCGCTGTTCGAGGCGCTGCGGTCCGGCCGCGTTTCCGCGGTGCGCCTTGAACCGCAGCCGGACGACGCCATCCCGCGCTTCCAGTACGAAGATCATATCCAGGCGCTGGTGCGCGACCGGGTCTGGCCGGATTCCACCCGCGCCATTTCCGAATTGCGCCTTACGCTCGACTATCAGAGCGCCAGCGGCTGGAACCGGATGTTTTCGCGCGGGCAGCTTTCCATCGACATCGTCGATTATCCGGGCGAATGGCTGCTCGATCTGCCGCTTCTGACGCAGGATTTTCGCGCCTTCAGCGATAACACGGCGACGCTTGCCGGAACCGGCATCCGCCAGGAACTGTCGAGGGATTGGCTGGCGCTTGCTTCGAGCATGGACATGGATGCGCCGGCTGACGAGATGACCGCCAGACGGCTTTCCGAAAGCTTCGCGGCCTATCTCAGGGCCTGCAAGGACGACGAGCGCTCGCTCTCCACCCTGCCGCCCGGTCGCTTCCTGATGCCCGGCGATCTCGAGGGATCGCCGGCGCTCACCTTCGCGCCGCTGCCGAACATTCCGGATACGAAAGCGCCGAAAGGTTCGCTCCGGGCGATGATGGAGCGCCGCTACGACGCCTATAAGAACGTTGTCGTCAAACCCTTCTTCCGCGAGCATTTCGCCCGGCTCGACCGGCAAATCGTGCTGATCGACGCGCTGCAGGCGATCAATCGCGGCCCGGAGGCCGTCCAGGACCTGGAGCGCGCGCTGACGGACGTGCTCGCCTGTTTCCGTCCGGGCCAAAACAGTTTCCTGTCCGCGTTGCTCGGGCGAAGGATCGACAAGGTTCTGGTCGCGGCCACCAAGGCCGATCATCTCCATCACGAAAGCCACGACCGGCTGGAAAGATTGACAGGCCGCCTCGTGGACCGTGCGATCCAGCGCATCGGCATGGCCGGCGCCGGCATCGAGGTCATGGCGATCGCCTCGGTCCGAGCTACCCGCGAGGCGACCGTGAAGGAGGACAACCATCTCCTGCCGGTGATCGTCGGTACGCCGATGGCGGGCGAGACGATCAATGGCGAACGTTTTGACGGAAACAGAAAAACTGCCATATTTCCTGGTGACTTGCCGGAAAATCCTGAGACGTTCTTCCAGAAGCTTGACGCTGCGAAAGCGGAACTCCCGGAGATCAATGTGGTCCGCTTCCGCCCGCCGGCGCTGGAGGAAGCCAATGGCGACCTGAAGCTTTCGGTGCCGCATATCCGGCTCGACCGCGCCATGCAGTTCCTGTTCGGAGACCGACTGGCATGAGAGAGCCCGAAAATCCCCCGAACGGCAAACGCCGCCCCGCCTCCTTCACGGTGGAAGAGGAAGCGAACTGGCAGGAAATACCCTCCGCCGTGCATCGCAGTCCGCGCAGCTTCGAGGATGGCGTCACCATCACGCCCGACGAGGAAGATCCGTTCCTGACGCCGCCGGAGCTTGCCGCGGACGCCATTCCGGTTGCAGAACCGCGCACGCGGAAAAAATTCTCCTTCGTCAATCTGGCCGTCGCCGCCTTCGGCACGTTCCTGTCGCTCGCCTTCGGGCTCTGGGCCGACCGGGTGATCCGCGATCTCTTTTCCCGTGCCGATTGGCTGGGTTATGCGGCCTTGGTCGCGCTCGGGCTCGGGCTCATCGCGGTTGCCGTCATCGTCGGGCGCGAAATCTTCGGCATGATGCGGCTTGCCACCGTGCAGACGCTGAAATCCGAGGCGGAAGAGGCTGCGGCCTCCCCTCGCCCGGCGGCTGCGCGCCGGGTCGTCGCGACGCTCACGAAACTCCTCAGTCACCGGGCGGAGACCGCCAAGGGCCGCGCTTCGCTTGATGCGACGAAAGACGAGATCATCGATGGCCCGCAGCTTCTCGAACTCGCGGAACGCGAACTCTTGGCGCCTCTCGACCGCAAGGCCCGGGGGCTGATCCTCGGCGCGGCCAAACGTGTCTCGGTCGTCACCGCCGTCAGCCCGCGCGCCGTGGTCGACCTCGCCTATGTGCTTTTCGAGGTGACCCGGCTGATCCGCGCCATGGCCGACCTTTATGGCGGGCGTCCGGGCACGCTCGGCCTCCTGAGGCTGATGCGGGACGTCATCGCCCATCTTGCCGTCACCGGCTCGATCTCGGTCGGCGACAGCCTGGCGCAGCAAGTGCTTGGCCATGGGCTCGCATCAAGGCTGTCGAGCCGGCTCGGCGAAGGCGTGATCAACGGTCTGCTGACCGCGCGAATCGGAATAGCCGCCATGGACCTCTGCCGCCCGCTGCCGTTTCGTGCTATCAAACGTCCGGGAATCGGCGATTTCATCTCCGACATTGCAGCCGTCGGCGGGCGGAAAGACAAGCAATAAACGGGCCGGAAACGGCCTGGAATCCGCCCATCGATACCACTCGTTAACCATTCGCACCTAAATTACGAGACACTTAAAGTTGCTGCTTGCCAGAGGAAAGTTCATGTATTCGCGCCTCTTTTCGCTTCTCGGCGGGCTCGCCGTTCTGACTGTCCCGGCCATGGCTCCGCAGGCTGAAGCCGCTCCCCGCGACAAGGCCTTCTTCCAGTCGGTCGCAGGTGTCTGGAAGGGTCCGGGTGAGATCGTCGCCGGCAAATACAAGGGCACGAAATTCAGCTGCAACCTGACCGGTGCGCCTGCGCCGGATGGCGATGTCGGCATCAAGCTCGACGGCACCTGCCGCGTCGGCGTTTTCCAGCAGCCGATGTCGGCCGTCATCACCCAGAGCGGCCGGGGTTATACCGGCAAGTTCCTCGACGGCGCCGAAGGCAAGGGCCTCGACATCATTTCCGGCTCGGTCAACGGCGACAAGGTCGTGATGGGCATCAACCGCGCCAAGCTCAACGGCGCGATGGTCGCGAGCCTGCGCAGCGAGAACAAGATGAACATCACCATCTCGGTCAAGGTCGAAGACCAGATGGTCCCCGTCATCGGGCTCAGCCTCGACCGCGACCTGGATTCGATCGCCGTCGGCTCGATCGATCAGTAATATTGGCAGGCGGGCCTAAAGCGTCCGCCACCAGTCCTGATTATCCCGTGCGACCTTGATGCCGGTGCTGTCCACCGTGCGCAGCCAGTCGCCGACTGCCTTTCCCTTCACGACAAGATCCGGCGCGATGTCGGCAAGCGGCATTATCACGAAGCCGCGCTCGGTCATGCGAGGATGCGGCACTTCCAGCTTCTCGGTCTTCTGCTCGCGCTTTCCATAGGTCAGGACGTCGATATCGATGGTGCGCGGCCCCCAGCGCTCCAGGCGTACGCGCTTCATGCCACGCTCGATCGACAGACAGACATCGAGCAGATCTTCCGGCTCCAGCGACGTCTCCACCAGCGCACAGCAATTGAAGAAATCCGCCTGATCGGTCTTTCCCCAGGGCGGGGTCGAATAGAGCTTCGAGACGGCGACGACGCGGCAATCGTCGCGCCGGTCGAGCTGCCGCAGGGCTTCGGCCATGGCCGCCGGCGGATCGCCGATATTGCCGCCGAGACCCAGCGCCGCGACCTCGAAGACCCTGTCAGGTGACGTGCTCAACCCGCACCTCCGCATAATCCAGGATGCCCCGGATCGGCACGCTCGGCTTGCGCACGGTGATTTCGGCGCGCCTGATCCTCGGCGACCAGGCGCAGAGCGCCTTGGCAATGTCGCTGGCGAGCGCTTCGATCAGGTTGCGGCGATGCTCGGTCACGGCCTTTTCGACGATTTCATAGGCGGTCCCGTAATGGACCGTGCTCGCGACGTCGTCGTTTTCCAGCGCCTCGTCCGCCTCCACATGCATGACGACGTCGACGAAAAACCGCTGGCCGAGCGAGACTTCCTGCTCGAAGGCCCCGTGATTGGCATAGAAGGCACAGTTCTTCAGGGTGATGGTATAGATGCCCATCAGGAGCCTTTCCTTGCGACATGGGCCTCGGCGGCGGCAAGCACGGCATCGGCCATCACCAGGGCATCGCGGTTGACGGTCACGTTATGGACACGGAAGATCGCAGCCCCCGCAAGCCGCAATATCACGGTGGTCGCGGCGGTGCCGACATCGCGCTCGTCGGGCTTTTCGCGGCCCGTCACGCTGCCGGTGAAGCGCTTTCTGGAGGTACCGGCAAGCAGCGGAAAACCCAGCCGGTGCAGTTCGGAAAACCGCGCCATCAGTTCCACGTCCTCCTCGCGGTTCTTGGCAAAACCGAAGCCCGGATCGAGGATGATGGCCTCCTCCGGAATGCCGGCCGCGCGGGCGATCTTCAGCGATTGTGCGAGAAAAAACTCCTGGTCAGCAATCAGATCGGCACGCTTCTCCTGCTCCCGGCCCCGGCCGGTATGCATGATGCAGACCCCCGCCCCGGTCGCCGCCACAACGTTGGCGATCTCGGGCTCGCGCTGCAGACCATGCACATCGTTGACGATATGGGCGCCGGCGGCAACGGCCAGTCTCGCCGTTTCGGCGCGATAGGTGTCGATGGAAATCAGGGCATCGGTTTCCGCGGCAAGCTTCTCGATCACCGGCAGGACGCGGTCCTGTTCTTGCGCGGGCGTGACCTCGGTGGCGCCCGGCCGGGTCGATTCGCCGCCGATGTCGAGGATGGCCGCTCCGTCGCGCACGCAGGACATGGCATGCGCCACGGCCGCATCGACGCTTCCGGAGTAGCGCCCGCCATCCGAAAACGAATCCGGCGTGACATTGACGATCGCCATGATATGGCCCTGCGAACCGAGTTCAAGGGTTCGGCCCTGACCGACGCGCCACGTGCTGTTGCGCCTCGATGTCACCGGCTGTCCATCTGTCGAAGGGTAACGCAAAATTTCATGCCTTTGTGTTGCGCTCCGATAGGCTATGCCCCAAGCTCAATCCAAGTTCAACGTCGCAGGCCAGATAATGTTTTTTATGCGCAGGGTCCGCCGGCTTTCCGGTGCAATTTTCCTCCTCTGCGTGATTCCGGCGGTGGCTTCGGCCGAGCCCGTCATCACCAAATCCTATTCCTATTTCCGCATCGGCGGCCGCACGGCGGAGGATCTCGACAAGGAGCTGGAAAAGCACGGGCCGATGACCCACGCGACCGGCCACCGCCATCCCGGCGCGACCGAGATCAAGTTCGGCGGCGACGTCACCTATGTGGAACGCGGAAGCCGCTGCTCGATCGGCGGTGCGCGCGTCACCCTGAGGACGCATATCACCTTGCCGCGCTGGAGCAATCGCGGCCGCGCGACGGGCGATCTCCGCTTCATCTGGGACACCCTGTCGGCGGACATCAAGCGGCACGAGGAGCGGCATGCGGAGATTGCCCGCAATCATGCCCGCCAGCTCGAGCGGGAACTGCTGGCGCTTGGATCCAACAGAAGCTGCGACGCGCTCGAGAAACGGGTGGCGGAAACGACCCGCCGGGTCCTTGAAAACCATGACCGCGAACAGCTGCGTTTCGATCAGGTCGAAGCGGCGAATTTCGACGCACGCATGATGCGGCTCCTGCAATATCGCATGAGCCGCAAAGGCAACTGAGCGGACATCCGCGAGGTGAATTGCCCGACTTTCCTCAGCTTTGCCGTCGTCGGGCATTGTCCCGCCTATGGCGGATGGTTTATTGTGATAGTCTAAAACATGATTCTCGGATGCAAGCTGGGAGGCAGCTTGGCCGCCGACACCCCGGAAACGGTGCGAAAAAGGCGGGTGATCGAGAGATTGGCATGCATTTTCGGTTCCGGCCGATGCGTCGCACGCCGCAGTTTCGAGGGGGCCCAAGTCGTTTCAGCGTTCCCAAGTTCTCCTGGCGCGTCCTCAAGCCGCAGGTGTCTCCTCCCTCGCCTGACGGTGATGCGCCCGCCTCGCCTCGCTTGCCGTCCGGGCAGCGAGGCACTTTTTTGCCGTGGTGCGAAAAGGGGTCAGGCCTGCCGCTCGGGGACGTTGACGACCAGTCCGTCGAGTTCCGGCTTCACTTTGATCTGACAGGAAAGGCGCGAATTCGGCTTCACCTCAAAGGCGAAGTCGAGCATGTCCTCCTCCATGGGCGCCGGAGGACCGACCTTTTCGGTCCAGGCCTCGTCGACATAGACGTGACAGGTGGCACAGGCGCAGGCGCCGCCGCATTCGGCCTCGATGCCGGGAACGGAATTGCGAACCGCATTCTCCATCACGGTGGAGCCGGGCTCAGCCTCGATATCGAAGCGCGTTCCGTCGAAGGCAACGATGGTCAATTTCGTCATGATGTGGGAATCCGGGATGTTGAAGGGGCCGCGTTACTATTTAAGCGCGCTGTCTTCCAATAAAACCCCGGCGCAGTCAACATTTTCGGGCGCCACCGGCTGTTCCGGAGACGCCCTCGGCACAAAACTAATGCCTTTAGCGGCAAAGCTTATTGATGAAGTTTTCCGCCTCGATCACGGAAGCGTTGACGGCGGCGCGCAGGCCTGCGTCACCGCCGCTGCTTTCAAGACGTTCGGCCGCTGCCGAGACCTTGAAGGCGCCGACTGCGCCGGCCGCACCTTTCAGCCGATGGGCGGCCGCGGCGACTGCGGCAGTATCGGCGCCGACCATGTCGTGGAGCGCACGGCGCGCCTGACGGGCAAACATCTGGAGAACCTCGATTTCGAGTGCCTTGTCGCCCATGGTCTGCGTGGCGAGGTGAACGAGATCGATCGGGCGGGATTGGGAGGGGCAAGCGCCCCGGGGATTTTCGGGAGCTTCGAATGCGATACTGACCGCTGCCATTGCCATGAACCTGTTTTCCCTATCGTTATTGTGTCCCGAATTGTGCGGGGCAGATACCGCTATCCCGTTAAATTCCGGCACAATCGGGGCTGAAATCTTCCCATATGGTTAATTTCTGCTAAGCTCCCGGGATTTTAGGACTTTTGCATCTTCACATAGTTTAAATTCTGTTAACAACGTTTCGTGCCGCCGATCGCAGGGGGGCGTTTCAATTGTACGGGGTGGCCGAATGTGCCACTACAGTACGACTAAAGTGGCGAGGAATATTCTCCTGTTGCCGCGGATGGCAGGTTGGTAAGTTTTCATTATCATCCGTTTGAAAGAACGGCGTCCGACTTGAAAGTGAATGGGGAACTCCAAATTCCGGTATGGAAGGCGGGGTTCCGGCAGGCAATATCCCGTCTTTCGATCTGCGGGCGGCAGAACGTCGGATGGGGGATGGCCGGGCGAGTATGTAACGAGGCGTAACCGCATGGCGAAGAAAACCACCAGCGAGTCGATCGACGAAACGGCTTTCCAGGCGTTGGAAGATGCTCTGAAGATCAATTTCAACGACGAGCCGCAGCGTCCCAGATCCATGCCGCATGCCTCGGAGGCCTTAGTGTCAGACACATCCAAGCCGCGTCAAACATCCGCGCAGCCCCAGGACGATTACGCCGAAGCCCAAAGATCGGCCGCGTCCGAAACCGGCGCGAGGACGCAGGCCTTCCAGCCCGCCAACGATGCCGGCCGGCGCACGACCACCGCCATGCTCAGGACGCTGGAAGGCGGCACGATGCGGTCGGCCATCCGCAATGCCGTCATCATCTCCATCCTCTGGGCGGTCGCCGGCGTCGGGCTCGGACAGCTCATCTATGGCAGCCAGCTCTGGCAGATCACCTCGGTCGAAGGCGTGCTCGCGGCTCCCGGCATCGTGGCGCTCGCGGTCGGCATTCTCGTGCCGATCATGCTGTTCTTCGCCTTCGCGATCATGATGGCCCGCGCCCAGGACCTCAGGAACGCCGCTCGGTCCATGGCCGAGGTCGCGCTTCGCCTTTCCGAACCGGAGACGATCGCCTCCGAGCGGATCATGAGCGTCGGCCAGGCCGTGCGCCGCGAAGTCTCCGCCATGAACGAAGGCATCGAGCGGACCATCGCACGTGCCGCCGAGCTCGAAACGCTCGTGCATTCGGAAGTCAATGCGCTCGAGCGCAGCTTTACCGACAATGAATTGCGCGTGCGAGGCCTGGTGCACGAACTCGGCTCCGAGCGCGACGCGATCGTCAATCATGCCGAACGCATCCGCTCCTCGATCGTCGGCGCCCATGATCAGCTCAAGGAAGAGCTGTCGCTGGCCACCGAAGAGATTTCGGTCCGTCTGGCGACGTCGGGCGAAGCCTTCGCCTCGATGATCGAGACCCGTGCCGCCACCTTGATGGAGAAATCCAATGCGGCCAGCGAAACGCTGGGCTCGGTGCTGACCAGCAAGGCAGAGAACCTGCTGCAGACCCTGAACTCCGCCGGCTTCGCCCTCGCCCACGAGTTCGACGAGCGGATGGACACGATCACCTCGGTGCTGTCGCAGCGCGGCGAGGCGCTCCTGAACGAGTTCGAGACCCGCGCCTCCACGCTCGATGCCAATACCGAAAAGCTGAACGCGGCACTTGCGGACCGCACCCGTCAGCTCAACGAGACCCTGCTTGCCCGCACGCGCGAGATCACCGAAGGACTCGCCGACAGCGAACGGAACCTCACAGGCTCGCTCGACGGCATCCTTGCCGCCCTCAACAACTCGCTGGAAGACAAGAGCTCGTCGTTCCGCCAGAGCCTGCAGACCACCGTCGACGACGTGGTCATGGATCTCGACATGCGCTCCGGTTTCTTCGAGGAGCGCCTGCAGGCGACCGTCGGCCAGCTCAGCACGACGTTCGACGACAGCATCTCGCAGTTCACCTCGGCATTCGACCAGCGTGCCGGCACGCTGGACAGCAAGCTGATGGACAGCCTTGCCCGCATCAACGAGACCGTCGCGAGCGGATCCGAATCGATCGAGAACATCCTCAGCTCCAGCATCGAGCGCATCAGCTCCTCGCTGACCGACCAGTCGCTTTCGCTGGCGACGGCACTCGGAACGGGCCAGGAAGTGCTTGATTCGATGCTCGAAAGCCGTTCGCGCGAACTTTCCGATGCACTGACGTCCCGCAGCAGCGAAATCCAGGATACGCTTGCCTCCCGCGCCGCCGAGATCCAGGACGTGCTCGCGTCGCGTACGGGAGAAATCCGCGACAGTCTCGCAGACGCCCATCAGGCGATCGATTCCTCCCTCACGTCCCGTGTGGCCGAAATCCACACCGTCCTCTCGTCCCGCACCAGCGAGCTGCATGAGGGCCTTGCGGACGCCCACCGGAAGATCGACGATACGCTCGCCGAGCGCAGCAGCGGCCTGCTCGGCACGCTTTCGGACAGCCAGACGAAATTCGAACAGGGACTGGCAGCCCGTTCCGGCGCCATCATTGCCGCGCTTTCCGGCAGCCACGATCACCTGACCGAGGTGCTCAGCCAGAAGACCGCCGCGCTCGACACGTTGATGTCGAATGCGCCGGAGCGTCTCGCCGGCATGTTCGACGAGAGATCGGAACAGATCGCCCGGACGCTTGCCGACAGCGAGCAGCGCATCAGCGGCGATCTTGGCCGTCATGTCTCGGATATGCAGGCATCGCTGGATGCCAATCGCGAGCGGATCGCCGAGGTCCTGCAGGACAAGTCGATGGAACTTGCGACGTCCTTTGCGCTTGGCGAGGACCGCCTCACCGGCGCGCTGGACGAAAGGGCGGAATCCATCACGCGGGCCCTTTCGGAGACCGAGCAGCGGATCAGCAGCGATTTCGGCCGCCGCACGTCGGAAATCCATGAGGCCCTGAACATCAATCGCGACAAGCTTTCGGAAATCCTCGACGACAAGTCGATGGAGATCGCCACGGCCTTCGCACTCAGCGAGGATCGCCTCTCCGGCATGCTGGACGAAAAGGCGACGGCGCTCATCAACACGCTTTCCGAGGCGGACGGCCGTATCGAGCAGTCCTTCGCGCAGCGGGCGGAAGCCATCCGCGATGCCTTTGCCGACAACCAGCTCAACCTCGACCTTTCGCTGGAAAACCGTACCGCCGAGCTTTCGCGCATTCTGGAAAGCGGCGGCGACCGCCTGGAACAGGCTGTCGGCGGCGCGGCCGGTCGCATCGAAAGTGCTCTTTCGGACGGCACGCAGCGTTTCGAAACCGGCATGGGCGACGGGCTGGAGCGCATGGAAACCATGCTCACCTCCAGTCAGGAGCGCATCGCAGCGGCGATCGGCCTCAGCCACCAGCAGATGGAAACGACGCTGGGCTCCGGTTACGAGCAGATGCGCGAGACGCTCGAAGAGCGCACCAATATGATCGCCGCCACCCTCGGCGAAGCGCAGACCCACATCGACAATCTGATGCAGGACCACGCGACCTCGCTCGGCACCACCGTCGCCGCAAGCGCCGGCATGCTGGAAATGTCGCTCGAGAACCAGCAGAGCGCGTTGCGCAGCGCCATCGATTCGGCCGGCCTGTCGCTGGAAGAACGCCTGCGCGAGAATGTCGGCACGCTTGCCTCCCAGCTTTCCGATGCGGCCGGCGAGATCGGCCGGTCGGCCGACGCCTTCTCCAATCGCATCAAGGAAACCGTGGGCGGCGTCCAGGGCGCGCTCGAGGAAACCGGCAGCCGGATCGAATCCACGTTCGGTGGCTTGGAAGGCCGTATCCGCGACGAAATCTTCAGTGCCACCCAGCTTGTCGACAATGCCGGCGCTTCTCTCTCCAATGCGCTTGGCGACCGGACGGCCGAACTGGAGCGTGCCGCCGGGGAAGCCTCCGATCGCATCGCCGAAACCATGGACAGCCGAACGGTCCGGATCGAGGAGCGGCTCGGCACCATCGACCGCGCTCTGACGATCGGCCTCGACAACGTCACGAAAACCATGGAAACCAAGGCCGTCGGCCTTGCCACGACGCTGCGCGAAGCCGTCACCGCCGCAGCCCAGAACATGGATGGCGAGGCCGCCCGCTCGGCGGAAGTGCTTGCCCGCGCCGGGGCGGAATTCGCGCAGGAGCTTGCCAACCGCAACGACGAATTCACCAAGGCGATCGAGGAACGTTCCACCCAGATCGTCGACCGGATTTCGGAAACGCAGAACCGGCTCGCCGGCCAGGCTGCAACCGTTGCGCAGGCCTTCTCCGAGGCCGGCAATGCGATCGTCAAGAAGGTCGCGGAAGCCGACGGCCTGGTGAAGCAGCAGGTGACGGCCATTTCCGAAGCGCTTGAAGATGCGCAGAAGGCGCTCGGCACCCGCGGTGACGATATCCGCAACACGCTGTCCGAGACCGCGGGCCAGCTCGACAGCGCCATGGATGCCGTCGACCGTGCGCTCGCCGCCCGCGGCGAGGCCATCCGTACGGCCCTCGACAGCCGCGCCCGCGATCTGAATTCCATTCTCGCAAGCCGCTCGGCGGAACTGTCGCGCCTTCTCGACGAAAAGGCGCGGCCGATCGTCGAGGAATATGCCGAGACCGGCCGCGCGGCCGCCGAGCAGATCGCAACCGCGGCCCAGCAGGGCGCCGAACGGCTCTCCGCCACCGCGGACGAGACGAGCGCTCGCCTCCGCGACGAGAATTCGGCCCTCGTCGACGCCATCGCGGCCCGCACGAACGAGACGCTCACGGCAATCAGCCAACGGACGGAAAATGCCGCCGGCGCCATGCGTTATGTCGAACAAGGCCTGTCCGTCGCCGTGAACAGCCTCATCGACAAGCTCGCCGAGAGCAATTCCAGCATCTCTGCACTGGTCCAGCAGGCGACGCAGGAAATCGGCAGTTCCGCCGATACGGTTGCGGAACAGCTGGCAGAAGCCGATCGCAAGCTCGGCGCATCCGCCGATCGTTTCGCGCAATCGGCGACCCACGCCGCCGATATCGTCTCCGGTTCCACCCGTGTCCTCGAAACCAATATCGACCGGATGTCGGACGTCTTCAGCCAGACGCTCGACCAGGTTGGCGGTATCGTCGGCCGTTTCGACGAGCACACCAACGCTCTTGCGGAAGCCTCCGATCTTTTGGGCGCCGCACAGTCCAATCTCGCCAGCACGCTGGATGAACGGCAGAGCGCACTGCGCAATCTTGCCTCCGGCCTGGTCAATCGCTCCGAGGAGATCGAAGCGATCATGCGCAGCCTGACGGGCCTCGTGGACGGCGCCTTCGAACGCGCCGAGGAGCGGTCCCAGCAGGTCGGTTCGCGCCTGCGCGAAAGCCTGCATGCGTCGTTTGCCGATATCGGCCGGACGCTCGGAGAAACCCAGCACCGCGCGGAAGCCACCGCAGATGCGATGCGCGATGCCCTCGTCAGTGCTGGCGGCGACGCCAACCAGGCCATCGAGAAGTCGCTTTCCGAGGCCGAAAAACGCACCCGTGAGATCTCCGAGCGCATGCGCAGCAGCATTGCCGCTTCGCTCGACGGCGTCGAGCGCGTGCTGTCGGAAGCCGCCAACCGTTCCGGGGGCGCGGCCGAGCAGCTTCGCGAGACGCTGCGCGAATCGGTCGACGAGGCGATCAACCGCTTCTCCAGCGCGACCGAGGAAATCCGCCGTTCGGCACAGGATATTCGCCAGGAGCTCGACGCGACCCGTTCAGAACTCAAGCGCGGCGCCTTCGACCTGCCGGAAGAGGCCAAGGAAAGCGCGGCCGCCATGCGCCGCGCCGTCGCCGAGCAGATCAAGGCGCTCCAGGATATTTCCGCCCTGGTCGGCCGCTCGACGCAGAGCTTCGAGATCGCCGAGGCATCGGGCAGCCGCCCCGCCGCAGCTCCCCAGCCTGTTCCCCAGCGCCCGCAGCCTACCGCTGCTGCTGCCGCACTTCCGCAGCCGGCTCCGTCCGCTCCGCGCAACGACCCTTATGCGACCGGCTCGCTGCGAGGCACGCTGCCGCTCGACCGGCCGGCTTCCGCACCGGTCTCGCGCCAGGAACCGGCATCGCGCGGCGGCAATGCCAATGAAGAAGGCTGGATCAGCAATCTCCTGCGTGGTGCGTCGCGCGACGAGTTCGGCAACGCCCCGGCCCCCCGCCAGCAACAGCCAGCCCGTCCGACCGAGCCGGCTCCCGCCCCGCGCAGCAGCGGCGACAACCGCAATCCCCGTCATATGGTCGAGTCGCTGAACTCGCTCTCGGTCGATATCGCACGCGCCATCGATCACGACGCCTCAGTCGACCTGTGGCGGCGCTACCAGCGCGGCGAGCGGGATGTCTTCACCCGCCGGCTCTATACGCTGAAGGGCCAGCAGACCTTCGACGAGATCAAGCGCAAATACGACCGCGAGCCGGAATTCCGCACCGCCGTCGACCGCTACATCGCCGATTTCGAAAAGCTGCTTGCCGATGTCGCCCGCACCGACCGCGACAAGACGGTGACCCAGAGCTACCTGACCTCCGACACGGGCAAGGTCTATACGATGCTCGCCCATGCCGCCGGCCGGTTCAGCTAGGAGGCCGGCCCCGCCATACAGAACAAAGCCGCCTTCGAGGCGGCTTTTTCGTTTCGATCAAAATTGAGCTTCGTTTCTGAGGGCGCCGGCTGTCACATCGACCTTAGAGTCCAGGCGACGATATCGGAGCCGACCTTTGCAAACGCCTGGTCGAGCGCCTCGATGAAATCGCGGTTCTCGCTGCCAGATACCGGCGCCGCCGCCCTGAAGACGCTCTGGGCACGGACGGTGCCGTTGCGGTCATTGAGGAGCTTTGCCGATATCTCCACATTCGCCACACGCTGGCTGCCGGAGCTCACCTCGAAGGCGCGGATGTCCGTCACGACCTGGTAATCGATCGCAAGGCCTTGCCCCGGCTTGCCGACGCCGCCGATCCGACCGGAATTCTCGAAGGCCTCGACGAGCTTCGATTGGACGAGGGCCGGCAGACGGTCACCCCAACGGGAATTGGCGAGATACTGGACTTCCGAAGGCGACACGCGCACGACCACCTGGTCGCTGTTCAGCAGTCTCACCGCCGTCGGTTCCGGCACGAGTATCTGTCGATTGCGAACGGGGGGGCCTTCGCCCGAAGGCGTCAGCGACAGATCGAACGTATCGTTGTTGGCCTTGCCTCCGCAACCGCTCACCAGCACTGCCATAAGCGGCAACACAAGCAGAGACGGGCGGCGGGTCGCACGTCGCGTCAAGAATTCCGAACCGGTCATCTAGCCCCCACTCTCCAATACCGAACGCCCTGCCTACCGTCGTGTCCTGCCATTATATTCCTTCACCGTCTGGCCGCCGAAGATCAGCCGCTGCGGGTTCTGGTCGAAATTGGTGATCGTCTGGTCGAGCGACTGCACGGTACGCCGCGCATCGTTGATAAGCGTCTGGATGTCTCTCAGGCCGGTCGCCGAGAAACGCGACAGGTTGTCGGCGATCGGCCCGACACGCGCGTTGACGTTGTCCGCCACGGTGCGGATGGATTCCAGCGTCCTGCGCGCTTCGGCGAAGAGCCCCTGCGAATCGTCGCTCGACACCAGGCCGTCGACCTTTGCCAGAATGCCATCGACGCGGTTGGAGGCCTCGTTCAGCTTTCTCGCCAGTTCCGTGAAGTCGCCGATCGCGCGGTCGATATCTTCCTTGCGATGGGCAAAGTTGTCGACCACGTCACGCGCGGAACTGACGGTCTGGCGGGCATCCTCGGAGGCTGCGGTAATATTGCCGATTGTCGTCCTCACCTGATCCGGATCGACGGAATTCATCACCGTGTCGACACGGCCGAGAACGCTCTGCGCCTGCGCACCCGCCCGCTCGAAATTGGCGGCGGCATTCTTCACGTTCGTCACCAGGTCGTCGAAATTGTCCGAGGCATTGGCGATATTGCGGGTGGCGCGTTCCGTATTGGCGACGACCGCATTGATCTTGTCCGCATCGACCGCATTGACCAGCCGTTCGGCTGCCGCAAGCGTCGAATTCAGCGTTTCGGAAACCCGGTCGATGGTCGACGACAGTGTCGAGAGGCTGTTCAGGAATTTGTCGATGCTGTCGGAATTCTGGGAAAGCGCGGAGGTGAAGGTCTCGACGTTGCGGATCGTCTGGGTCAACGGTCCTCGCGCATCTGCGACAAAACCCTGGATATCGCCGATCGCGCCATCGGCGCGCTGCAGGATCTTGTCGGCGGTCGCAAGCAGGTTCGTCACGCTCGACTGTTCGGCGATCAGCACCGCCGGCCGGCCGGTTTCAATCGACTTCTGGAGAATGTTCTCCTCACCCTTCGCCCCGCCGGAGAGTTCGATATAGGCAGCTCCCGTCAGACCCTGCACTTCCAGCCTCGCCTGGGTGGACTGGTAGACGGGCGCGTCGGCCCGGACTTCCGTGAAGGCGATCGAATAACGCGGGTCGTCCGGATCGATGGTGAGGCTGCGCACCGAGCCGACCGGAATGCCGTTGAAACGCACCGGCGACCCCACCGACAACCCGTTCGCCGAACCGGGGATGCGGATCGCCAGTTCCGCCGTCGGTCCGCCGCGGCCGGTCTGCGCCATCCAATAGACGAAGACGAAGGCAGCCGCGATCACCAGCAGCGTGAAGAAACCGACAAGGGCGTAGTTGGCTCTGGTTTCCATGGATTACGTCACTTCTCTACTTCTGCCGCCGGCTGCTTTTCTTGGATTACGACGGACCGCGCCCGCTTGCCGCGGAAATAGGACTGAACCCATGGATCGTCACAGGCAAACATATCCTCAAGGGTACCTTCCACCAATACCCGTTTCTCACCAAGCACGGCAATACGGTCACAGACCGAAAAAAGACTGTCGAGATCGTGTGTTACCATATAGACGGTAAGGCCCAGCGTATCGCGCAGCTTGGCGATCAGGGCATCGAAGTCGGCAGCGCCGATCGGATCGAGGCCGGATGTGGGCTCGTCGAGGAACACCAGATCCGGGTCGAGCGCCAGCGCACGGGCGAGCGCCGCACGCTTGATCATGCCGCCCGAAAGCTCGGATGGATACTTGTCGGCCGCATCCGGCGGCAAGCCGACCATTTCGACCTTGAGATAGGCGAGTTCGTCCATCAGCGACTGCGGCAGATCGAGATATTCGCGCATCGGCAGCTGGATGTTTTCCTTGACCGTCAGCGCCGAAAACAGGGCGCCATGCTGGAAAAGCACGCCGAGCCGCGTATCGAGCTGCATGCGCTCCTCTTCCGGCACCTTGTCATAATCGGCGCCCAGAATGTGGATCGTGCCGGACCGATGCGGCAAGAGGCCGAGAACAGTGCGCATCAGCACGGATTTGCCGGTGCCGGAAGCGCCGACGAAGCCCAGGATCTCGCCGCGATAGACATCGAGGTTCAGCCGGTCGAGCACCAGATTGTCGCCGAAGCCGACGGTCAGGTCGCGCACCGACAGCACGACCTGACGGCCGTCCGACTTGCCCTCCTGGTTTTCCGGCGCTTCGTCCAAACCGCTCTCCATCAGAAATCGATCGCGGAATAGAAGATGGCGAAAAGCGCGTCGATGAGGATCACGACGAAGATCGCCTTCACCACTGAAGTCGTGACGTGCTGGCCGAGCGATTCGGCACTGCCGCCGACCTTCATGCCCTCGACGGCCGCAACGATGCCGATGCAGAGCGCCATGAACGGCGCCTTGATCATGCCGGACGCCACGGAAGTATGGTCGATCGCCTCATGCAGGCGCGAGAGATAGGTATCGAATGTGATACCCGAATAGGCCCAGGCGACGACCGCAGCCCCGGCGAGTGCCGCGAAATTGGCGACGATGGTGAGCAGCGGCAGCGCCACCGTCAGCGCCACGAGGCGTGGGAAAATCAGCACGCCGACGGGGTTGAGGCCGATGACGGTCAGCGCATCGATCTCCTCGCGCATCTTCATCGAGCCGATTTCGGCGGTGATCGCGCTTCCCGACCGGCCGGCGATCATGATCGCGGTCAAGAGCACGCCGATCTCGCGCAGCTGGAGGATGCCGACAAGGTCGACGACGAAGATTTCCGCGCCGAAATAGCGGAGCTGGAACGCTCCCTGCTGGGCTATGATCGCGCCGATCAGGAAGGACATCAGCACGATGATCGGCACCGCGCGCACACCCATGCGGTCGATATGGGTGACTACCGAAGCCGGCGAGACGCCGGCGCCGCGGCCAAGCTTCATCTGCGCGCCGCGCACCGCCGAACCGAGGATGTGCATGGCCGCATAGAAATCACCGCCAAGCCCGACCATGATCCTGCCCGTCGGCGCGAAAATCCGCTCGAACAGCGTGCCCTTCGCGCCCGGCTCTTCAGGCGGCGCCGGGGCCTTCTCCGGCAAAGCGCCGACAAGCTCCTGGATGGCACCTTCGCCACCCACCAGCACCGCGTCGCGACCCTGCTCGCCCTTGCTGGTCAAAAGCCTGCGAATCAGCCACGCGCCTGCCGTGTCGATACCGGCTATGCCGGAGAGGTCGATCTCCAGCTTGCCCTGCCCCCGAGCCTGTTCGAGCCGCTCGAAATCCTTCAGAATCGGGGAAACCGTCGAACCCCGCCAGTCGCCGGCGAGCACGTAGCGCTCGCCGCTGCCGCCCGGCATATCCTCGGCTTTGATTTGAGCTGGCTTCGAGGTCAAGGTCGTCTTTCGCGCTTGCAGCTTCTGAAAATTCAATGCGATGCGGTTGATCGTATTTTTCGAGACCGGCAATATAGCCGGCTCATAGGGATTTGCCACAACGGGACGCGTAAAACCATGGTCCGTCACCTCGAAGCCACAATCGAAACCTTCCCGATCGCAGGCACGTTCACGATCTCGCGCGGTTCCAAGACGGAAGCGGAGGTCGTCACCTGCACGATCCGCGAAAACGGCGTCTCCGGCCGCGGCGAATGTGTTCCCTACAAGCGCTACGGCGAGACGATGGACGGCGTCATGACGGATATCCGATCCGTTGCGGATGCGATTCGCGACGGCCTGACGCGCGAAGAGCTGCAGACGCGTATGAAACCGGGAGCAGCCAGAAACGCCGTCGACTGCGCGTTGTGGGACCTGGAAGCCAAGCGCAGCGGCCGCCGCGTTGCCGGTGTCATCGGCGCGACAAGCCAAAAACCTTTGGTCACCGCCTTCACGCTCTCGCTCGGCGAACCGGCCGCCATGGCGGACGAGGCGCGGAAGAATGCACAGCGCCCGCTTCTCAAGATCAAGCTCGGCACTGACGATGACGAATCGCGCCTTCGGGCCGTCCGCGCGGCAGCTCCGGATGCCCGCATCATCGTCGATGCCAACGAGGGATGGACAGAAGGCAACCTCGCCCATCACATGGCCATCGCCGCCGAAACCAACGTATCCCTCATCGAACAGCCGCTGCCGGCCGGCAAGGATGCGGCACTCGCCGGCATTCATCGCCTGGTCTCGGTCTGCGCCGACGAAAGCGTGCATGCCACCAAAGACCTGGCAAGCCTCCGCGACCGTTACGACGCGGTCAACATCAAGCTCGACAAGACCGGCGGACTGACCGAGGCGCTCGCCATGAAGGCGGAAGCGCAACGGCTGGGATTCATGGTGATGATCGGCTGCATGGTCGGCTCCTCGCTTGCCATGGCGCCGGCCGTGCTGCTCGCCCAGGATGCGGATTACGCCGATCTCGACGGGCCGCTTCTACTTGCCCGCGACCGGCCGGACGGGCTCTATTACGAAGGCTCGCTCGTCCATCCGCCGATGCCCAGCCTCTGGGGCTGAAACCGGGCTGCGAGCGCTATCGTTATCAGCGCCAGCAGGGAGAGGCCGGACATGACGACGTAGCTCGGCGGCCCGAACTGCCGGTAGAGAAAACCGGACAGCACGGTCGAAAACGCCAAGAACACGCCGTTATAGAAGACGTAGGCGCCCTGCATGGAGGATTCCTGCTCCTCGTTCACCGACTCGACCAGCCGATGCTGCAACCCGATATGCACGAAGGCGAAAGTGAAGGCGTGGGTAAGCTGCAATGCCAGATAGCCCCAGAAACCGAGCGACATCGGAAACAGCGTCCAGCGGATCATCGCGACCGCACAGCCGATACGCATCAGCGTCCAGGCCGGCACCCTTCGCGCCAGCCAGCCGGCCGCGAAGAAGACCGTGACCTCCGCGATGATCGCGGCACTCCACAACACGCCGATCGAGCCGCTCGAAAAACCGATCTGCTGCCAATGGATCGTGCCGAAGGTGTAGAACATGCCGTGCGCCGCCTGGGCCAGCGAAGCACCGATCATCAGCACATGCAGGTCGAACCGCTTGAGGGAGCTCGAATTGAGTACCTTGTCCGCCGCCGCCCCCACCGTCGTCCTCCCCAGCCGGGGCGTCACGAAGGCTGCGGCAACCGTCAGCAGGAAACCGGCCGCCATTATTCCGGGAATGGCATCGAGGCCCCATATGCCTCGGAGTTCGCCCGCCAGCAGCGCGAATCCCATGAAGGCAATCGAACCCCAGACGCGCATCGAACCATACTGGAATCCCCAGCGCCGGACCCCGGTCACCGCGATCGATTCGACGATCGGAGCATAGGGCGCGAAAACCGCCGCCTGGATGCTGACGACCAGCAGCGCCGGCCAGAAACCGTGCGTGAAGAACATCATCAGCGCCGTCAGCAGTGTCAGCCCGCCGGACCAGGCGAGCAACGTCGTCCGCTCCGGCAGGCGGTCGGCGACGTAACCGGAGGCAGGCGCCGCCAGAAGCCGGAGGAGAAGCTGCATCGCCAGCACGATGCCGATCTCGACTTCCGTCAGGGCAAGCCCATCGAGCCAGACGGGCAGGTATGGCAGGATGACGCCGTTGACTCCCAACGGCGCGCCATAGGCGAGCGCGCAGCGCAATTGAAAGAACCGAGGCGCGGAGAGCGCCGCATGTGGAGGAATCACGACTTCACGGGTAGGTTGCTGAACTTTCAGCTTACCTAACACAGGCTTTCGACCCTGCCTATGGTCAGAAATAGCCTCACATACGATGATCGCCGGATTGAACAGCCGGCCGCTCCATCAAGCGGCCTGCATGTCCTCGACGGTCCGCGGCTTCGGCAATGCCTTGATCTCGGCTATGTTGCCGATCCGCTGCCAGGAGATCAGTTCGAGCGTCCCGTCGTGATGTTCGGCGATCGCCGTGCAGCTTTCCACCCAGTCGCCCGTGTTGACGTAGTGGATGCCGTCCATGTCCTCCATCACGGCATGATGGATATGGCCGCAGATGACACCGTCGACATTGTTGCGGCGAGCCTCCTCGGCCACGACGCGCTGGAACTCGCCGATGAAGTTGACCGCGTGCTTGACCTGCAGTTTCGCCCAGGCGGAGAAGGACCAATAGGGCATGCCGAGGCGGCGGCGGATGGCCGCAAGGCCGACGTTGATGACGATCGCCGCATCATAGGCCCAGTCGCCGAGATAGGCGAGCAGACGAGCGTTGCGCACCACGACGTCAAACTCGTCACCGTGCAGGATCAGATATTTCTTGCCGTCGGCCATTTCGTGCGTTGCGCGCTCGGCCACTTCGATGCCGCCGAAATGCGTGCCCGGGAAAGAACGCAGGAACTCGTCATGATTGCCGGGAATGTAGACGATGCGGGTACCCTTGCGCGCCTTGCGCAGGAGCTTCTGGACCACGTCGTTGCATCCCTGCGGCCAGTACCAGTTGCGCTTCAGGCGCCAACCGTCGACGATATCGCCGACCAGGAACATCGTGTCGGCTTCGTGGTAGCGCAGAAAATCCAGGAGGAAATCGGTTCGGGCGGCCTTGGAGCCCAGGTGCACGTCCGAAATGAACAGCGTTCTGAAATGTCTTGTTTCCATGTCACCGGTCACGAAGTCGTCCTTTCGCTGCCGCTTTTGCGGTTTCCAAAACCAGACTCGTGTTTCAGGATGATGACAAGGCTGGTGAAACGCCCGGCATCGCGGCCGATCTGTCGCATTCCAATTTCCGCCACGACCGCAAATTAGCTGCTGTCGCATCCGGTCGATTGTTGTAATGAGGGTGTCTCACCTTTCGACCCAGCAAGACAGAAAAGAAATGCCAGGAGGGATCATGAACGCGCACGAAAAACCGAAATCGACCGCCATGCCGGCAAGCGGCGATCTCGATGAACAGGCGCTGTTCTTCCACCGCTACCCCCGCCCCGGCAAGCTGGAGATCCAGGCCACCAAACCGCTCGGCAACCAGCGCGACCTTGCGCTCGCCTATTCGCCGGGTGTCGCCGCTCCCTGTCTTGCGATCCGCGACAACCCGGATATGGCTGCCGATTTCACCGGCCGCGCCAATCTCGTCGCCGTCATATCCAACGGCACCGCGGTCCTCGGCCTCGGCAATATCGGCCCGCTGGCCTCGAAGCCCGTCATGGAGGGCAAGGCCGTCCTCTTCAAGAAATTCGCCGGCATCGACGTCTTCGACATCGAGATCGACGCGGCAACGATCGACTCGATGGTCTCGACCGTCTCGGCACTCGAACCGACCTTCGGCGGCATCAACCTGGAAGACATCAAGGCGCCGGAATGTTTCGAGGTGGAGCGCCGGCTGCGCGAGAAGATGAACATTCCCGTCTTCCACGACGACCAGCACGGCACGGCGATCATCGTCGCCGCGGCGATCCTGAACGGGCTCGAACTTGCCGGCAAGAACATCGCCGACGTCAAGATCGTCACGTCCGGCGCGGGTGCGGCCGCGCTCGCCTGCCTGCATCTCCTCGTCTCGCTCGGCGCGAGACAAGAGAACATCTGGGTCCATGACATCGAAGGCCTCGTCTATGACGGCCGCAATACGCTGATGGACGAGTGGAAGGAAATCTACGCCCAGAAGACCGACAAGCGTGTGCTCGCCGACAGCATCGGCGGCGCCGACGTCTTCCTCGGCCTCTCGGCCGCCGGCGTTCTGAAGCCGGAACTGCTCGCCCAGATGGCGGAAAAACCGCTGATCATGGCGCTCGCCAATCCGACACCGGAAATCATGCCGGAACTCGCCCGCGCCGCCCGCCCGGACGCGATGATCTGCACCGGCCGTTCGGATTTCCCGAACCAGGTCAACAACGTTCTGTGCTTCCCGTATATCTTCCGCGGCGCGCTCGATTGCGGCGCCCGGACGATCAACGAGGAGATGAAGATGGCGGCGGTGAAGGCGATCGCCGCGCTCGCCCGCGAGGAAGTCTCCGACGTCGCCGCGCGAGCCTATTCCGGCGATACGCCGGTCTTCGGGCCGGACTACCTCATCCCCTCGCCCTTCGATCCGCGCCTCATCCTGCGCATCGCCCCGGCCGTCGCCAAGGCCGCAGCAGAGACCGGCGTAGCCTCCCGGCCGATCCACGATTTCGATGCCTATCTCGACCAGCTGAACCGCTTCGTCTGGCGCTCCGGTTTCGTCATGAAGCCGATCTTCAACGCCGCCAAGACGGTCGAGAAGAACCGCGTGATCTTTGCCGAGGGTGAGGACGAGCGCGTGCTGCGCGCCGCCCAGGTCCTGCTCGAGGAAAAGACCGCCACCCCGATCCTGATCGGCCGTCCCTCGGTCATCGAGGCGCGCCTGAAGCGCTTCGGCATCCGCATCCGCCCGAATGTCGATTTCGCCGTGGTTAATCCGGAGGACGATCCGCGCTACCGCGACTATGTGGACGACTATTTCGCGCTCGTCGGCCGCGCCGGCATCAATCCGGAAGCGGCGCGCACCATCGTGCGCACCAACACCACGGTGATCGGCGCGCTGGCCGTCAAGCGCGGCGAAGCGGATGCGCTGATCTGCGGCGTCGAAGGCAGATACGACAAACATCTGAGCGACGTGAACCAGATCATCGGCAGGCGGCCCGGTGTCTGCGCCTTCTCGGGCCTCAGCCTGATCATCTCGCAGCGTGGCGCGATCTTCTTTACGGACACGTTCGTCAACTACAATCCGTCGGCGCAGGAGATCGCCGAGATCACCGTTCTCGCCGCCGAGGAAATCCGCCGGTTCGGCATCGTGCCGAAGGCGGCGCTGATCTGCCATTCGAATTTCGGTTCGCGCGATTCCGAAAGCGCCCAGAAGATGCGCCATGCCCTCAAGCTGGTGCGCGAACGGGCGCCCGAACTCGAAGTCGATGGCGAAATGCAGGGTGGCTCGGCGCTTTCGGAGGCGCTGCGCAAGCGCGCCATGCCCGACAGCTCGCTCACCGGCGAGGCCAATCTTCTCGTCTTCCCGAACCTCGACGCGGCCAATATCTCGCTCGGCATCGTCCGCAACATGACCGATGCGCTGCATGTCGGCCCGATCCTGCTCGGCGCGGCGATGCCCGCGCATATCCTGTCGCCGTCGGTCACCTCGCGCGGCGTCGTGAACATGGCCGCGCTCGCGGTCGTGGAAGCCTCGCAGCCCGATCTCGAAGTGCAGGCTTGATCCGCATTGGGCTGAAGAAGGCCGCCCATCGGTTTCGCGATTTCAACAGGCCGTGATCCCGGCCTTATGAACTTGTCAACCGGCGCGCTGCATGATCGGGTCTTCCCGATTGGAGAGAATGCCGGACAATGCCCATGCGCCTTCGCGGCCTGTTGATCGCCCCGCTTCTGCTCGTTCCCGCCGCGGCCTCCGCGCGTGACATAGCCACCTGTGCGGCACTTTACCGGCAGCTCAACAACACCCGGCAGGTGATCGGCAACACCGCCGAAATGCGGCGTTATGCGCAGGAGCTCGCCCAATATAACATCGAGATCCGGCAGTTGCGTACCGAATTGCGGCGTTCCGGCTGCGGCATGGGCAGCATCGTCACCCTCGGCGGCGCGAACGGCAATGTCTGCCAGGAGATCCGCGACGAACTCCAGCAGGCGGAAGCGAACCGCGACGCCATCGCGGCCGAGCGGAACAATGCCCGGCAACTGGTGCAGCCTTCCGACGAGCGGACGACGATTCTCGCGGCGATCCGTTCGAACAGCTGCATTCCCTCGGACGTGGAGGAGGACCAGAAGGAGCGGATGAAAGTGCAGGGCCTCGAACTGCCAAAGGAGGAACCCTATTCCGGCATCACCAGTCTGCAAACCATCCCGCCGCAGCAGTCGCAGGCGGTGGCCGTCCAGCCGCCACCGCCGCCGGAGCGTCCCTACGACCCGAACAAGAAGGTGCGCATGGTCGGCCCCGTATTCCTGCCCCAGGAAGACATCGATCTCGCCAATCCGAAAGCGAGCGGACCGCAGCCGCAGCAGTGATCACCGCTCCTCCCAGCGGTCGCGAAAGATCAGTTCTTCGAGCGGCAGGCGCCGACGCCAGCCCTTGACTGCCAGTTCCGGCTCCGCATAAAGCCGGTCGACATAGCCGAGGCAGAGCCAGGCGACGATCTCGATACGCTCGGGAATGCCGAGGAGCGAGCGAACATCCTCGTCGCGAAAAATGCTCACCCAACCGACGCCGACGCCCTCAGCACGCGCCGCGAGCCAGAGGTTCTGGACGGCGCAGACCGTGGAATAGACATCCATGCGGGGATTATGGGTGCGGCCCAGCACCACCGGCCCTGCCCTGTCCGGATCGCAGGTCACGCAGATCGAGAGCGGTGCCTTGCGGATGCCTTCGAGCTTCAGGCTGCGGTAGAGATCGCGCCGGTTTTCCGGAAACATCTCCGCCGCCTCGTCGTTGGCCCGCGAGAAGGCAGCCCAGGCCGCTTCCCGCACGCCCCCATCGCGGATGAGGATGAAGTTCCAGGGCTGCATGAAACCGACCGACGGTGCCGCATGGGCGGCGGCAAGCAGCCGCATCACGAGATCGTCCGGCAGCGGATCGGGCAGGAACTCGTCGCGCACGTCCCGGCGCGTTTCGATCGCCCGATAGACGGCGGCCCGCTCGGTGTTAGAAAATTCGCCTGCCGGAACCAAGGCATGCTCGAAAGGGTCAGGTCGCATCGTTTTCCCCAACAATGCTCGGCCCCGCACCCCGTGGTGCGGGAGCCTCCAAAACCTGCCCGCCGTCCGCGCAAGCTCGGTCTATCTCGTCAGGCCGGTCTTCTGACTTGGCTTCATCCGCCTGTGCCGCCGCCTTCCCGAGGAATGCCCCAGTGGCTAGATCCCGCGGCCAAGCGTCCGCCTCACAGCGTTGGGCACGTTCCGGTCTTGCACCGGATTCCCGATTCTCCCGCCGATGGCAGGCACCTGACATGGAGAGTTATGCCCGCGGTGGACGACCGTTTCAAGCCGATTATGCGACAGGAAAATAGCGCACATAGGCGAACTCGTCGCCGTCCGGCGCCCAGTTGGGCGAGTTCATCGTGCCCTGCCCGCCAAAGACATCGAACAGCGTCTCGACATTGCCGCCGCCCATGTCCATCAACCTCACCCGTACCTTCAGGTCGCGGGGGTGGTCGAAGACATCGGCGTCGTAGGAGACGAAGACGATCTTGTCGCCCTTCGGTGACGGATGCGGAAACCAGTCGCCGTAACCGCTGTCGGTGATCCGTTCGGCCGGGCCGCCTTCGGCGGGAACGCGCCAGATCTGCATCAGGCCGGTGCGGCTGGAGTTGAAATAGATCCACTTCCCGTCCGGCGAATAGTCCGGCCCGTCGTTGCGACCTTCGCCGAAGGTCAGCCGCGTCTCCTCGCCGCCTTCGATGCCGATCGTATAGATATCAAACTCGTCGTCGCGGATGCCACAATAGGCGAAGGTCTTCCCATCCGGCGACCAGCCGTGCCAGTAGGACGGCAGGTTCTTCGTGACCAGTTTCGGCGTGCCGCCTTCGGCCGGCAGAACGTAGATCGCCGACTTGCCGAATTCCACCTTGTCGGAAACGGCGATCAGCGATCCGTCCGGCGAAATGCCGTGGTCGTTGTTGACCTGACGGGCAAACCCCGTATCGACCAGTTCCGGCCCATTGTCACCAACCGGTGACAGCCGATAGATCAGCCCGTCGCTGTTCAGCATCAGGTAACGCCCGCCCGGCGACCAGTTGGGCGCCTCGAACAGGGCTTCAGTCTGCCAGACCACCCGGTTTTCACGCGTGCGGATGTTGAAAATCTCGACCGAGCTGCGCAGCGCCATGGCCTTGCCCCTATCGATCCCGGAAGCGGTTGGTGATCGGATAACGCCGGTCGCGGCCGAAATTCTTCCTGGTGATCTTCACGCCCGGCGCCGATTGCCGCCGCTTGTATTCGGCGAGATAGAGCAGATGCTCGATCCGGTGCACGGTCGCGGCGTCATGGCCACGGGCGACGATCTCCTCCGTGCCCATCTCCATCTCGACAAGGCATTCGAGGATGTCGTCGAGCACCGGATAGGGCGGCAGCGAATCCTGGTCCGTCTGGTTGGGACGAAGCTCGGCGGAGGGCGCCTTTGAAAGGATGTTCCTCGGGATCACCTCGCCGGTCGGGCCTAGCGCGGTCGGCGGCAGGTGTTCGTTGCGCCAGGCGGCAAGCGCATAGACCTGCATCTTGTAAAGGTCCTTGATCGGATTGAAGCCGCCGTTCATGTCGCCGTAAAGCGTCGCATAACCGACCGACATTTCCGACTTGTTGCCGGTCGTCACCACCATGGAGCCGAACTTGTTGGAGATCGCCATGAGGATCGTGCCGCGCGCCCGGCTCTGCAGGTTCTCCTCGGTGATGCCCTCGTCCGTGCCCTCGAACAGCTCGGACAGCGCCGAAGAAAAGCCATCGACCGGCTCGGCGATCGACACGATATCGTAACGGCAGCCAAGCGCCCTGGCGCAATCGGCCGCATCCTTCAGCGAATCCTCGGATGTATAGCGGTAGGGCAGCATGACGGTACGCACCCGCTCCTCGCCCAGCGCATCGACAGCGATCGCCGCGCAGATGGCGCTATCGATGCCGCCCGACAGGCCAAGCACGACCGACTTGAAACCGTTCTTGTTGACGTAATCGCGGAAGCCGAGCAGGCAGGCGCGGTAATCCGCCTCCTCCTTTTCGGGAATGCGTGCCATCGGCCCGCGCGTGCAGCGCCAGGTGTCGCCGTTCTTCTTCCATTCGGTGACCGAGATCGCCGGTTCGAACTGGCTCATCTGGAAGGCCAGCGTCTTGTCCGCATTGAAGGCGAAGCTCGCACCGTCGAATACCAGTTCGTCCTGGCCGCCGAGCTGGGCGGCGTAGATCATCGGCAATCCGGTCTCGATCACCTGTTTCAGCACCACCTGATGGCGGATATCCACCTTGCCGCGATAATAAGGCGAACCGTTCGGCACGAGCAGGATCTCGGCGCCGCTTTCCGACAAGGTCTCGCAGACGCCAAGTTCGCCCCAGATATCCTCGCAGATCGGAATGCCGAGCCGCACACCGCGGAAATTCACCGGCCCCGGCATGTCGCCGGCAATGAAAACGCGCTTCTCGTCGAACTCGCCGTAATTCGGCAGGTCTATCTTGTCGCGGATGGCGATGATCTTGCCCTGATCGAGAACCGCGATCGAATTATGCCGGCCTTCCTTGCCCTGACGCGGGAAGCCGATGATGACGCCCGGCCCGCCGTCGGCGGTATCGGCCGCCAGTTCCTCGACGGCTTTCAGGCAGGCCTTCAGGAAGGCGGGCTTCAACACGAGGTCTTCCGGCGGATAGCCGGAAATGAAGAGCTCGGTGAAGAGGACGATGTCGGCCTCTTCCCGGGCGGCATCCCTGCGCGCCTCGCGGGCAAGCGCCAGATTGCCGGCCACATCGCCGACGGTGGGGTTGAGCTGGGCAACGGCGATACGAAGGGTCTGGCTTATGTCCTGGGTCATGGCACCGATTTAGCGTCAGCCGGGAATGACGGCAACGTTGTTCCAAGAGATTTTTAGCGCGTCATGCCGATACCGGGCGATCACCCGCATGATGCGGAAGTCCGTCATCCGGCAGTTCGTAGAAATCCGCCTTGTCGGCGCAATAGATATGCTCGCCCATGACAAGTCCGCTCGGCTGGTCGAACGCACCGGCCATGATCGAGATCTGAGCGGAACCGTCCTCCTGCCAGAACAGCGCCGAACCGCATCGGGAGCAGAAGCCACGCCGGGCGGTGTCGCTTGCCCGGAACCAGGCAAGTGTCTCCTCGCCTTCGAGATGCAGGTTCGCGAGCGGGACGGCGGTCGCGGCGTAATAAAGCCCCGTCTGCCGCCGGCATTGCGAGCAATGGCAGGCCGTCACGGACCGCAGGGGACCGGTCGTCTCAAAACGGACGGAACCGCACAAGCATCCGCCGTTGTTTTTCTGCTCCAAGAAATGCCTCCCATTACGCGGCAGTCCGCCGGATTCCACGCCAGCTTCAATGTCGTCGGCATGACGACGAAGGTCAAATCTATTCCGCTGATGATTGGTATTCGCCGCACAAACAAAGAAGGCCGGCGATCCCCTCGCCGGCCTTCTTTCAAGTTCCATGATCGGGTCAACGGCTCAGCCGTTGACGGCCATCCGCTTCTCGTCGCGGCCGCTCTTCATCCGCTCGGCGAGCAGGAAGGCGAGTTCCAGCGCCTGGTCCGCATTGAGCCGCGGATCGCAATGGGTGTGGTAACGATCGTGCAGATCGTCGGCGGTGACGGCGCGGGCGCCGCCCGTGCATTCGGTCACGTCCTTGCCGGTCATCTCCACATGGATGCCGCCCGGATGCGTACCCTCGGCACGGTGAATCTGGAAGAAGCTTTCGACTTCCGAAAGGATCCGCTCGAAGGGCCGCGTCTTGTACTTGTTGAGCGTGATCGTGTTGCCGTGCATCGGATCGCAGGACCAGACAACCTTCTTGCCTTCCCGCTCGACGGCGCGGATCAGCTTCGGCAGGCTGTCGGCCACCTTGTCGGAACCGAAACGGCAGATCAGCGTCAGCCGGCCTGCTTCGTTCGCCGGGTTCAGGGCATCGATCAGCTCGATCAGGTTGTCGGCCTGCAGCGACGGACCGCATTTCAGGCCGATCGGGTTCTTGATGCCGCGGAAATATTCGACATGCGCATGGTCGAGCTGGCGGGTGCGGTCGCCGATCCAGATCATGTGACCCGACGTCGCGTACCAGTCGCCGGAGGTGGAGTCGACGCGGGTCAGCGCCTCCTCGTAGCCCAGCAGCAGCGCCTCATGGCTGGTGAAGAAATCGGTTTCGCGGAGCGACGGGTTGTTCTCCGAGGTGATGCCGATCGCCTGCATGAAGTCCATGGTCTCGCTGATGCGGTCGGCGAGTTTGCGGTAGCGCTCGCCCTGCGGGCTGTCCTTGACGAAACCGAGCATCCACTTGTGGACGTTTTCGAGATTGGCGTAGCCGCCCATCGCGAAAGCGCGGAGCAGGTTCAGCGTCGCGGCCGACTGGCGGTAGGCGTCGAGCTGCCGCTCCGGGTTCGGCGTGCGAGCTTCCTCGGTGAAATCCGTGCCGTTGACGATGTCGCCGCGATAGGTGAGCAGCGTCTTGCCGTCCTGCGTCTCGTGAGAATTCGAGCGTGGCTTGGCGAACTGGCCGGCGATGCGTCCGACCTTGACGACCGGCAATTGGGCACCGAAGGTCAGTACGACCGCCATCTGCAGGAACGAGCGGAAGAAGTCGCGGATATTGTCCGCGCCATGCTCCACGAAGCTCTCGGCGCAGTCACCGCCCTGCAGCAGGAAGGCGTTGCCTTCCGCGACATTGGCGAGCTGCTTCTTCAGGCGGCGGGCCTCGCCGGCAAAGACGAGCGGCGGAAAGGTCGCGAGCTGAGCTTCAGTCGCCGCCAGGGCAGCCCTGTCCGGATAGTCCGGAACCTGCTCGATCGGTTTGTTCCGCCAACTGCTCGGGGTCCAGTTCTGTGCCATCTCATTCACCTGTTTTCACCGCGGCGATCGTCTGTCGGGGCAAGCGTCCTCAAAATTGACGCGGCTTATAGACCTTAACGCCGGCCTTGCATAGCCGCCTTGTCCGACATTGAGACCCTACCCTTTTGACCGGAAAACCGCCTCCGGTGCCGCCGATCACCATAGCGGTGCCGCCGCAGCGCAGGCGGCGCGAATTCGGCGTGCGGACGGCAGGCAAGTCCCGAAGGCGGTTCGTCAGACGCGCTCGCCGTTCCGGACGCGATAGCTCGGGTTGTACATCGTCACCAGTTCTTCCGCCGCCGTCGGATGGACGGCCATGGTGCGGTCGAAATCGTCCTTGGTGACGCCCGCCTTCACTGAAATGCCGAGAAGCTGCGCCATTTCGCCCGCATCATGGCCCAGCACATGGGCGCCAACGACCTTGCGGCTTGCGGCATCGACAACGAGCTTCATGATCATCTTCTCGGCGCGGCCGGACAGCGTCGCCTTCATCGGACGGAATTCGGCGCGATAGATTTCGAGTTCCTCGTAGCGTTTGGCCGCTTCTTCCTCGGAAAGCCCCACCGTGCCGATCTCCGGCTGCGAGAAGACGGCGGTCGGGATCAGCTCATGATCCGGCGCGGTCGGATTGTCCTTGAAGGCGGTCTCGATGAAGCACATGGCCTCGTGGATCGCCACCGGCGTCAGCTGTACCCGGTCGGTGACGTCGCCGAGCGCATAGATATGCGGCACGCTGGTGCGGGAATATTCGTCGACGACGACGGCGCCGCGCTCGTTCACCTCGACGCCCGCAGCCTCAAGGCCGAGCCCGTTCGTGTTCGGATCGCGGCCGAGCGCCAGCATGATCGTGTCGACGGCGATCGTCTCACCATTCAGGGTCTTCGCCACGAGTCCGCCGGCCGGCGCCTTCGTGACCTCCTCGATCACGTCGGTGAGGACGATGCGGATGCCTTTTTCCACCATCGCCCTGTGCAGGCCCTGGCGCATGTCCTGATCGAAGCGCGAGAGGATTTCCTTGCCGCGATAGATAAGCGTGACATCGACACCGAGGCCATGGAAGATATTGGCGAATTCGACCGCGATATAACCGCCGCCGGCGATCAGGATCGAGCGCGGCAGTTCGGTGAGGTTGAAGGCCTCGTTGGAGGAGATGCAGAGTTCGTGGCCGGGCAGCGCCGCATGCGGATTGGGCGACCCGCCGGTCGCGATGACGATCTTTTCCGCCGTCACCGTCTTGCCGGTATTCACCAACCTGATCGTATGGGCGTCGACCAGTTCTGCGCGTGTCTCGAGGATCTCGGCGCCGTTGTTCTCCAGGCCGCGGCGATAGAGGCCTTCGAGGCGTGCTATCTCCTTGTCCTTGGCGGCAATCAGCTTCTTCCAGTCGAACGAACTCTCGCCGACTTGCCAGCCATAGCCCGCGGCATCCTCGAAATGCTCGGCATATTGCGAGGCATAGACAAAAAGCTTCTTCGGGACGCAGCCGCGGATCACGCAAGTGCCGCCGAACCGGTATTCCTCGGCGATCGCCACGCGCTTGCCGAGCGAGGCGGCGACGCGGCCGGCTCTCACGCCGCCCGATCCGCCCCCGATCACAAAGAGATCATAGTCATAGGCGGTCATGGGTTTCTCCTTCGGGCGCGCTGCGGGATCGTCCTCATATAATGTTCCGATATGAAAAAGGAAAAGCCCGGATCGCTCCGGGCTTTCACAAAAATCGTGGAGCCGGTTATCCGTTCAGGGCTTGGGCGCCGGAGCCGGCGTCGGAGCCGGCTTGGCCGGCGCATCCGCAGCCGGCGCCTCTGCCGAACCGGTATCGACGACCGGAGCCTGGATCGGCGTCGCGTCGATGACGCCGCGCAGCTTTTCCGAGCTCTGGCTGGTCAGGTCACGGGAAATGCCGTTCGCCCAGATCTCGGCGGCCCGGACCAGTTCGCGGCTGACGAGCGGCTGATTGGTGAGCAGTTTCTTGCCCGTATCCGTATTGAAGAAGGTGGAGATCGCCTTCAGTTCCTCGACCGAAAAGCTCTTGGCATAGATCGTCGCGGCTTCCTTCTCGAGATCGGCGCGGCGCGGCGCAAGCGCCAGGGCCTGCTCGTCGACCACGTTCGAGATCTGCTCCTGGAAGTTCGGGGAGGCCTGGATGAACTGTGCCTTCAGACGCTCCGCCAGATTGGGCAGTATGTTGTCGTAGCGATCCGTGACGTTCAGCGAAGCGATCGCTTCCCGTGCGGCGGCCAGCTGGGCGTCGGAAACTTCCTGCGCGCGAGCCGATACCGTGAAAGCGCCGGAGAAAAGGATAGCCAGGGCGGCGGCACGGCCGAGAACCGCGAATCTGATCATGAGTTGTAGCTCCTAGTTTACTTCGCCTCGAGCGTCCGCGCTCCAGCCTCGCCGGCAATGATCGCAAAGGACGCCATATGGATGAACAGCCCGTGTTCGACGACACCGGGAATGGAATTCAGCTCCCGCGAAAGAGCCTCTGCATCAGGAATACGGCCAAAAGATGCGTCGAAAATGTGGTGGCCACCATCCGTCGTGAAGATATCCTCGCCCGAATTGCGCAGCTTCAATTCGCCGCTCAACCCCAGTCTTGCCGCGGTCTTCTCGATCGCGATGCGCGTCGCCGCCTGGCCGAACGGATTGACCTCGATCGGCAGCGGAAAGGCGCCGAGGGTCGCGACAAGCTTGCTTTCGTCGGCGATCACGATCATGCGGCTCGATGCGGCCGCGACGATCTTCTCGCGCAGCAGCGCACCCCCGCCGCCCTTGATGAGCGTCAGGTTGGCGTCGACCTCGTCGGCGCCGTCGATCGTCAGGTCGAGTTCGGGAAGCTCGTCGAGCGATTTCAGCGGAATGCCGAGCTCGACGCAGAGCCTTGCGGTGCGCTCGGACGTCGGAACGCCCTCGACCCGCCAGCCATCGTGAACCTTCTCCGCCAGAAGCCTTACGAATTCCTCTGCCGTCGAACCGGTGCCGATGCCGAGCCGCATGCCGTCTTCGACATATGCCAATGCAGCCTCGGCCGCCTTGACCTTCATTTCCCGGGCGTCCATCCGCCAAAAGCTCCCGCTGTTTCGCTGACCGCTGTTTACACGCCTCCTCCGGCAAACGAAAGTCCCCCGGTTGGGTTTTGGACTTTGGTTTTGGACCTGAATTCCGGACCCGGGTTTTGCTGGGAGCACGAATCCGGCATATTTGCATTTCACGGCCGCATTCCTTAAGCCGGATTATCCCGACAGACCCTTGCGAGGTTTCATTGACTGCTCCCCTCGTCATTTTCGATCTCGACGGCACGCTGATCGATACAGCGCCCGACCTGATCGACAGCCTCAATCACACGATCGCGGCAGCCGGCCTCGCGCCCGTCACCTTTGATGACCTTACCCATCTCGTCGGCCAGGGCGTGCGCGTCATGATCCGCCGGGCCTTCGATCTGAGAAAAACGCCTCTCGACGAGCCAACCGCCAACCGGTTGTTCGACCGGTTCATGGAGCATTACGAAGCGCATATGCCTGGCAAGAGCCGTCCTTACGCGGGCGTCGCCGAATGCCTCGACCGGTTGTCGGCTGCGGGCATGCGGCTCGCCATCTGCACCAACAAGCTGGAGCAGCTCGCCCTCCCGCTGATCGAAAGGCTCGGCCTTTCCGACCGCTTCGCGGCGATGACCTGCGGCGATACCTTTTCCGTGCGCAAGCCCGATGCCCGCCATATCCTCGGCACGATCGAGCGTGCCGGCGGCGATCCGGCCGCAAGCGTCATGGTCGGCGACAGCGTCAACGATATCCTCGCCGCCCACAATGCCGGCGTCCCCTCGATCGCCGTCAGCTTCGGATATTCCGACGTCGCGGTCGAAACGCTCGATCCCGGGCATGTCATCAGCGGCTATGACGAACTGACCGCCGAGCTTGTGGAAAAGCTGATATCCCGCGGCATGCCGCTCGCAGCCGCCGCTAAATAAAAAGCGGCCCGAAGACCGCTTTTCTTTATCGGTGGAAAAAACCCGATCAGCTATGTGCGGCTCGGACCTTCGTCGTCGCGGCAAAAGCCTTCATCACCGCGTCGTCACGGCCATAGACGTCGTCGAAATATTCCACTTTGCCGTCCTTGTTCGGCCAGGCGGTGAAATAGGAGACGTAGACCGGGATCTTCACCGGCACCTTGGCGGCGACGTTCTGACCCGCCGCGATACGGGCATTGACGTCCTCGATGGTCGTGCCGAGCACGGCCGCCGCCATTCGGCGCGGATCGGCAAGACGCACGCAACCGTGGCTCAGCGCCCGCATGTCGCGCTGGAAGAAGCTCTTCGAGGGCGTGTCGTGCATGTAGATCGCATGGCTGTTCGGGAAGAGTATCTTCAGGTCGCCGAGCGCATTGTCGCTCGACGGCGGCTGGCGCACAGAAATGTTCTGCGTCGAACCGTACCAGTTGACGCTGCTCGACGAGACCGCACGGCCGTTGACCGCGACCTCGTAGCCAAGCCTGTCGAGATAGCTCGGATCCTGGCGCAGATGCGGCAGCATCTCGTTGACGATGATCGACTGCGGCACGCCCCAATAGGGATTGAACTCGACAGTCTCGATCTCATCCTGGAAGAAATAGGTCTGGTTCGCCTTGCCGCCGACGACGACGCGCATGGAGAACTGCTCGGCGCCGTGGTCGTGGTAATAGACCATGAAGGCCGGCTGGTTGATGAAGACGTAACGGCTTCCGAGATCGTCGGGCAGCCAGCGCGCCTGCTCCATGGCGACGACCACCTTCCGGATCTTGTCCTCCGCCGTATGGCCGACCATCTTGCGGACGGTGGCGGCGCCGACCACCCCATCGGGCTTCAGGCCGGCCTCCTGCTGGAAGGATTTCACCAGCTCGACGAGTTCCGGCGTGTAGTCCGGCGTCTGCTGATAGGCCGCGAGCGTCGCCGCATGCTTGGTCTTCAATTCCTCCGAGCCGGCGTGCTCGATCGCCGCGATGACGTTGGCCATGTCCGGGCTGCTCTTGCCCGGCTTCAACAGGAGATCGCCCGGCAGGGAGACGGCCGGGCCATTATCGGCCGCCTCGGCGCGCAATCTGGCAAGCTCGGCCTTCAGCGCTTGGAAATGCGCGCTCTGCGGCGCAAGGCCTTCCAGATAGGCGGCGGCGTCCGGACCGCTCTTCGCAAACGGCAGGACCAGCGAAAGCTTGACGTCCTTGCGCTTGAAATCGTGATAGCCGGAAACCCGGTTCGGATCGATGCGGCCGCGCAGCATGTCCTGAGCGAATATCAGCACCTTTTCCGACAGCGCGAGTTCGAACTGCATCAGTTCCCGGTCATGGGCATCCGCGGGAGACGACGAAACGGTCGTCGCCGGGAAATCGACCTGCATCGCCGGATCGGCCGGCGCGGCGGCGTCGGGTGCGGCGACACTCGCCGTCGTCAGCGACGGAGCCTGAAGCAGATAATCGGAAGGGTCGAGGCCGTAGTCGCCGGCACGCTCGAAAAGCGCCAGCACACCCCTCGCCTTCTCATTCACATCGCCTTCGGTAATCCAGACCGGCTCGGCCGTCTTGCCGTAGAAGACCTCGAGGGCCGCGGCGATCTCCGCCGGAGCGGAAACCTTGGCTTCGGCAAGGAAGCGCGTGCCGTCAGCCGCCGTGGCAGCGGCAAAGCCGGCAGTCTTCACCACGCGTTCCGCGTCCGGCTTGTAGGTGTAGTAACGCGGGCCGGAGACCTTCGGCAGCGGTTCGGGGTCGGCAAGCGCCCGCTCGCTCGGCATGCCGCCGCGACCCGCGTCACCTCCGAACAGGCCATTGTCCGCCTGCCGTGCACGGCTCGCGCCGGGACCGCCGCGCAGAATATCGAGAAGGGTTATGGCATGGGCAGGAGCGGCGGCTCCGGCGAAGATCGAAATCCCCGACACAAGCGCCAGTGCGATCGAAGTTTTCTTGTATTGGTACTGCAATGTCGTCCCCGTCACCTGCATCCGCGGCTTGATCCGCGGCCCGAACATATATCACGCCATCTAACCGATCGCGTAAGGGATGGAAAGAAACGCACGAACATCCCCATCGGTTCACGCCCTACAGGGAAAAAGCGTCGATGCGCGGGCAGAAGGTTAAGAAAATATTCGTTAAATTTTTACTGACGACGACCGGCCGCGACAATAAACCGGCAAGGAAAGCACTGCATAATTCCGCTTCCCGTGTCATAAAAGGCACGCTGCCGAGGCATCAGGCAGCGTATCAAAAAGCCGGTTTTCCCGTCTTGCGGACGCATGCCAATCGTATAGTAATGCCGCCGGCCGGTGTCCCAGCGGTAACGCGTTGTTGAAGACTATGCCGGCGGCGACACGAGCAAACAGAGGCAGCGAAGATGGCATCGACCCGCACCGAAACCGATACGTTTGGCCCGATCGAAGTGGCAGGCGACCGTTATTGGGGCGCCCAGGCGCAGCGCTCGCTCGGCAACTTCAAGATCGGCTGGGAAAAACAGCCGCTCGCCGTCGTCCGTGCGCTGGGCATCGTCAAGCAGGCGGCCGCCCGCGCCAACATGGAACTCGGCGGCCTGGATCCTGCCCTCGGCAAGGTGATCGTCGATGCGGCGCAGGAAGTCATCGACGGCAAGCTCAACGACCATTTCCCGCTCGTCGTCTGGCAGACCGGCTCCGGCACCCAGTCGAACATGAACGCCAACGAGGTGATTTCCAACCGCGCGATCGAGATGCTAGGCGGCGTCATGGGCTCCAAGAAGCCGGTGCATCCGAACGACCATGTCAACATGAGCCAGTCGTCGAACGACACCTATCCGACGGCCATGCACATCGCCTGCGTCGAGACGATCGTCCGCCACCTCATTCCGTCGCTCAAGCACCTGCATGAAGCGCTCGAAGCGAAGGTCAAGGCCTTCGCGCACATTATCAAGATCGGCCGCACCCATACGCAGGACGCAACGCCGCTCACCCTCGGCCAGGAATTCTCAGGCTATGCCGCGCAGGTCGCCTCGGCGATCGCCAATATCGAACTGACGCTGCCCGCGCTCAGCAAGCTCGCCCAGGGCGGCACTGCCGTCGGCACCGGCCTCAACGCCCCGGTCGGCTTTGCGGAAAAGGTTGCGGAAGAAATCTCCAAGATCACCGGCCTGCCTTTCGTCACCGCACCGAACAAGTTCGAGGCGCTCGCCTCGCACGACTCGATGGTCTTCGCGCACGGCGCGATCAACGCCGCCGCCGCCGCCCTCTTCAAGATCGCCAACGACATCCGCTTCCTCGGCTCCGGCCCGCGCGCCGGCCTTGGCGAACTGTCCCTGCCGGAAAACGAGCCGGGCTCGTCTATCATGCCGGGCAAGGTCAACCCGACCCAGTCCGAGGCCCTCACCCAAGTCTGCGCCCATATTTTCGGCAACCACGCGGCGCTCACCTTCGCCGGCAGCCAGGGCCATTTCGAGCTCAACGTCTACAATCCGATGATGGCCTACAACTTCCTGCAGTCGGTCCAGCTGCTCGGCGATGCCGCCGTCTCGTTCACCGACAATTGCGTCGTCGGCATCGAGGCCCGCGAGGACAATATCAAGCGCGGCGTCGAGAACTCGCTGATGCTGGTCACCGCGCTGAATACCCGGCTCGGCTACGACATCTGCGCCAAGATCGCCAAGACCGCCCACAAGAACGGCACGACGCTGCGTGAAGAAGCGGTCGGCGGCGGATATCTGACGAACGAGGAATTCGATCAGTATGTCCGGCCGGAAAACATGATCGGCCCGAAATAACGGGATCCTTTCGGATGAACTTGAAGAAGCCCTGCCCGTCCAGGATGCAGGGCTTCTGTCACAGGCTTTCCTAAAGCAACAATTTTCATTCTCTTTCGCATCCCGAGGTGAAGCAGTGCCGGCCCGGCATCCCGCAAGCTCATCTCGCCAGGAGAAATTGGTTAATTCTTGGATGCAAAATAAAATAAAGAACAAGCTTTCAGGTCGGACCCTTAATTCTTTTCCAATATTTTTCACATATTAATTTGCCCAAGCATACGGGACAGAATTTCAGTGGGGATCGTCGATGACGACGGCAACAGCGCAGAGGGCGCAATCGGGGGATCTGATCAACCAGATCATCTATGCGGTACGATCAATGGGCATCGCGCCGATCCCTCGCAACTATCAGCTGTTCTACGAAGCCTATCTCGGCTCCAATCCCGACCTGACGCGCGATCTCGCCGCACTCGGAAACAGTGCGACACAGGAGGAGCTGGACGATCTTTCCCATCGCTATCTCGGAACCGGGCAGGCCGCCGTCGTCGAGAACGCGCATACGAGACTCCTCGGCGAGCTCGATTCTCTTCTGAAACTCCTGCGACAGGAGCAGAACTCCCTTGAAAGCTACAGCAAGCTGCTCGGCGAGACTGCGCAGCGCATCAATTCCAAGAGCAATTTTTCGACCGATCTTCTGAGCAGCGCCATCTCGCTCCTCAGCGAAGCGACGGGCACGACGATCGCCCATGGTGAAAATACGGTCGTCGGCGTCGCGCAGCGTAGCCAGGAAATGGATGAGGTCCGCAAGGAACTTGACGAATACAAGCGCATCGCCAACACGGATTCGCTGACGCGCATTGCCAATCGCCGGGCCTTCGATGAACGCCTTGCATCGCTCTACAACAGTTCCTCCATGCTGCCTGTCGTCGCGCTCGTGCTGGCGGATATCGACAATTTCAAGAAGATCAACGACAGTTTCGGGCATCCGGTCGGCGACAAGATCCTCGCCACCGTCGCCTCGGTGATCCGTTCCAACGTCCGCAAGGACGTCTTCGTCGCCCGTTCCGGCGGCGAGGAATTCGCCATGATCGTCGAAGGCAACACGCCGGAAGAGGTGATGATCCTCTGCGAGCGGGTGCGCCGCGCGCTGGAAACCCGCACGTTCCGCAATTCGCGCACCGGCGTCGATTATGGACCGGTCACCCTCTCCCTCGGTTTCGCCATGGGTTCGCAGGCCGGTGATCCGGGCGAACTCTATACCGATGCCGATACCGCGCTCTATCATGCCAAGAACGGCGGCCGGAACCGCACCGTCTTCTTCGAGGAAGGCATGAAGAAGGACTATGTCGGCAAGAACTGGCTGATCTACAGGCAGTAGGTTCCGGCACCCCCTTCACCGGCTCACCACATGGTCTTGGCGGCGCGGGCGGGCCATTCGCGGTCGTAGGTGTCCTTGTCGAAATCGGCCTTGGCGGCCTTCAGAAGCGCGCCGGGCGTCGGCAGGCTCTTCGGATCGACGAAGCGCTCCGGATTCCAGAGCTCGGCGCGTATCAGCGCCCGGGCGCACTGGAAATAGACTTCCTCGATCGTGACGACCGTGACGCTGCGTGGATGCCTGCCGTCCATCTCGAAGCTTTCGAGGAGCGCGAGCTCCACCGAAATGACGGCGCGGCCATTGATGCGCATGGCCGTGTTCGAGCCCGGGGTCAGGAACATCAGCGCGACGCGCGGATCGCGGACGATATTCAGAAGCGAATCGATGCGGTTGTTGCCGCGCCAGTCGGGCAGAAGCAACGTCGCCTTGTCCTTGACGCGCACGACGCCGCCCAGGTCACCACGCGGTGAACAATCGAGCCCTTCCGGCCCGACGGTGGCGAGCGCCACGAAGGGAGAAGCCTCGATCATCTGCCGGTATTCCGGCGTCAGCACCCCGGTAACCTTGACCAGCGAAGCCTCGGATACGCCATCGTAAATGGCTTTCAGATCCTCGACGGATGTGATGATGGTCATGGCTTGTCCCCGTTCAGTCCGGCCTTAGCCGGCGCAGGTGACAGTATGATGACAGTTCCCGTTCCTCAAGCCGCCGCGCCGCTACCGGCGGCTTCGCGAGCCGATTGGCTATCTTCCGACAGGAACGTGGCGACCGCTTCGATGACGCCGCGATCGCTGACGATGCGGCGATGTCCGAGACCGTTCGCCCAATGCAGCCGCGCCGTTGCGAGCCCGTCGAGGCGACGGGCGTGATCGGCGGGAACCTCCTTGTCATCCTCCGCATGGACGACCAGCAGCGGAATGCCGCGTCGCCTGGCGGCCGTGACCGTATCGAAATCGTCGAGCGACGCGCCGGCGATCCTCTCCGTATGGCGGACGAGCAATTCCTTGACGTGCGGCGTCAGCCCGACCATGCGGGCGAAATCGTCGAACAGCCAATGGATATGACTCGGCGCGCCGATCACCACGGCCTTCGCCGGCGAGATCGAGCCCGCCTGCCTGAACACGCCGCCCAGTGCAAGCATCACGCAGGCTCCGCCGAAGGAATGGCCGACAACCGCGTCGAAATGGCCGAAGCGCCGCTCCGCCTCGACGATCACCTCGACCGCCTGGCGCATGTTGAGGCTGCGGCCGCTCGAAAGGCCGTGGCCCGGAAAATCGAGCACCACGACCTCGGCTCCGGTTTCCGCCAGCCCCGCCGGCAGGGCTGCAATATAGGCCGCATTCGAACCCCAGCCATGCACGACGAGATAACGCGGCTTCCCCGGCCTGCCGTCACCGTCGAAGCGATAGGCCATGACGGTGGTTTTTCCAACCGGAAACGGCATCTTCTCCGCCGAAGAAAGCCTTTTCCGCCCTCCAGCCTCCGCAATCCTGGCCTTCTCCCCTTTCGGGCGGCGCGACGGCGTCCGACAGAAAAGCGCAAAAGCAAGTTTCGCCGCGGTCTCCGGAGAAAGCCTTCCCAAAGTTGCAAAGCCGAAACGGATGACCTTCAGAGCAAAGTTTGGCATAGTGGAGAAATCCAATAATGTTCAATATTGAACAATAAAGTACAACCATGAACAAAAATCAATCCCTCCCCTGGGATCATCCGCGTTTCAAAAGCTGGGTCGCGGTGGCGCGCGCCTGCCAGCTCATGCAGACCGTGCTGACCCGCGAGCTTGCCGGCCTCGACATCAAGCCGCCGCATCTCGACATCCTCGTCAACCTCTATCGCTTCGAAGGGATTTCCCAGCAGGAGCTGGCGCACAAGCTGCTGGTCGGCCGCTCCAACATGAGCATGACCTTGCCCCAGATGGAAAAGCGCGGCCTCATCGAGCGGCGCGGCGACCAGAAGGACAAGCGCGTGCTGCGCCTCCATCTGACGCCGGAAGGCCGCCGTGTCGCGGAAGAGGCGATGGCGATCCAGACGGCGCTGATCGAGCGGACGCTTTCCTCGACGCCGATCGAGCAATGCCATGCCATGGCGGATTCGATGGAAAGGATCATCCTGGCGCTGCAGGCGGAAAATGTCGAAGAGGCAGAGTCCGCCTGATCGCGGCCTATGACGACTGTTCCTTTACATTCTCTTGTTCCTCCGCACGCCTTTCGCGTTCACGTGCGGTTCTGGCGGCCACGAGATCGGCCGGGCTGGCATTGCCTCTGATCAGCGAACGTCCGGCATAGATGCCGCCGACCAGTTCAAGCGCGAAGCGTTCCTTGTCGACGGAGCGGAATTCCTCGACGAGCTGATCAGCCATTTCGGGCTCTTCACCCAGCACATGCAGGACTTCCCTGCCGAACGTCAGCGCCGATTCGTAGGTCTCGCGGATCTGGTAGTCGACGCCGGCGTGGAGGAGATCGATGGCATGGCCCCTGTCATAGGCGCGCGCCAGGAGCGGAATGAGCGGGAATTCCGCCTTTATGATCTCCGCCGTTTTGATGGCGAGATCCTTGTCGTCCATCATCAGCAGGATCGCTTTGGCCGTGCTCGCGCCCGCCGCATGCAGGATATCGATCCTCGACCCGTCGCCGTAAAAGACCTTGAAACCGAATTCCCCCGCATCGCGTATGAATTCCGCATCCTTGTCGATGATCGAAAGCGTGTAGCCCCGCGCCAGCAGCGGCTGGCTGACGATCTGCCCGAATCGCCCGAAACCGATCATCAGGACCGAGCCCTCTACATTCTCCGGCAGCGCCAGCCCTTCGGTGTCGGGCTCCTCATCGGGCTTCATCCGGTCATGCAGGATCACCATCAGCGGCGTGAGCACCATCGATATGATGACGGTAGCGGTCAGGATCGCATTCGTCTCGGCATCGATGACGCCTTCGGACATCGCCGCCGCATAAAGGACGAAGGCGAATTCACCGCCCTGCGCCATCAGGACGGCGCGCTCGAAGCTTTCGCTGTGGCAGGTTCCGAGGAGCCGCGCGACGGCATAGATGATCAGCGCCTTGAGGATCATGTAGCAGACGACCCCGGCAACCACGATCTGCCAGCTGGCGGCGATGACGGCGAGATCGATCGCCATGCCGACGCCCAGGAAGAAAAGACCGAGCAGGATGCCGCGGAACGGCTCGATATCCGCTTCGAGCTGATGGCGGAATGACGATTCCGACAGCAGCACGCCGGCGAGGAACGCACCCATCGCCATCGAAAGCCCGCTCATCTGCATGGCGAGCGCGGAACCGAGCACCACCAGCAGCGCGGCTGCCGTCATCACCTCACGGGCGCCGGACGTGGCGAGAAGCCGGAAGAACGGGTTGAGCAGGTAGCGTCCTGCCAGGATCAGAGCGGCGACCGCCGCGATCGCGATGCCGATCGACGTCCACCGTTCCACCGGCGTCACGGTCGATCCGCCGGTGGAGACCAGCGTCACCAGCGCGAGAAGCGGCACGATCGACAGGTCCTCGAAGAGGAGGATGGCGACAATGCGCTGGCCCTTCAGCGTCGAAAGTACGTTCCGCTCCTGCAGCATCTGCATGACGATCGCCGTCGAGGTGAGGACGAAACCGGTCCCGGCTACAAAGGAAGGCGCCAGCGGAAAGCCGAAGGCGACGCCCACGCCCGTCAGGCCGGCGATGCAGGCGACTACCTGGAGCGCGCCGAGGCCGAAAATATCCCTCCGCATGCCCCAGAGCCGCGACGGCTGCATTTCGAGGCCGATGATGAACAGGAACATCACGACGCCGAGCTCGGCGACATGCAGGATGGCCTGCGGATCGGAAAAGAAGCCGAGGCCGAAGGGACCTATCGCCAGTCCCGCGGCGAGATAACCGAGCACAGACCCGAGCCCCGCGCGCTTGAACAGCGGCGCGGCGACGACACCGGCCCCCAGGAGCACGACAACCTGGGCAAGATCACTCGAATATCCTTCGGCCGCCAATACTTATCTCTCCTGGATTGCCCCTCGGCTAAGCATCGCGGCTCAAGCCCCGTTCGGCAAGCTCCCGCTCGTAATCCGCGAAGAGTTCCGCGCCGCGCTCACCGAGCTCGCGCAGATAGGACCAGGTGAAGATGCCGCTGTCATGGCCGTCGTCGAAGCCGATCCTGACTGCGTAATTGCCGGTCGGCGTGATCGCCCGGATCCCGACATTGCGCTTGCCCGGCACGGTCACCTTCTGGCCCGGACCATGGCCCTGCACTTCCGCTGAAGGAGAGAGAACCCGCATCGTCTCGGCGGAAAGCGGAAAGGTCTTGCCGTCGCTGAAGGTGACATTGAGCGTGCGGCGATCTTTCGAGACCTTGAGTTCCGTCGGCCAGATGTCGCTCATGATAGCCTCCCGATTGTCATATACCCGCCGGAGGATTATGAGTTCGTCCGCTTCGCCGCAAGCAGTTTTGTATGGACCTCTGTTTTCCTTGGACCGACTGTCATACACTTGACGCGAAGGCTCGAAGTCCCCACTTCTGGGATAAGGGAGATTATCACGTGAACAGTTTTGCAGGACCGGTCGGAGGCGCAGCGCCAATCATCGCGGACAAGGCGCCGATGATCGACCCGTTCGGCCGTGCGGTCACCTATCTGCGCGTCTCGGTCACCGACCGCTGCGATTTCCGCTGCACCTATTGCATGGCGGAGAACATGACCTTCCTGCCGAAGAAGGACCTGCTCACGCTCGAAGAGCTCAACCGGCTCTGTTCCGCCTTCATCGCCAAGGGTGTCCGCAAGCTACGGCTCACCGGCGGCGAGCCTCTGGTGCGCAAGAACATCATGTTCCTGGTGCGCGAGCTCGGCCGCCATATCGAAGCCGGCGCGCTCGACGAGTTGACGCTGACGACCAACGGCTCCCAGCTCGCCCGGCATGCCGAGGAGCTCTACGATTGCGGCGTGCGCCGCATCAACGTCTCGCTCGACACGCTCGATCCGGCAAAATTCAAGACGATCACCCGCTGGGGCGATTTCCAGAAGGTCATGGAAGGCATCGACGCCGCCCAGAAGGCCGGCCTCAAGATCAAGCTCAACGCCGTGGCGCTGAAGGATTTCAACGAATTCGAAATCCCCGAGATGATCCGTTTCGCGCATGGCCGGGGCATGGACCTGACGGTGATCGAGACCATGCCGATGGGTGAGATCGACGAGGACCGCACCGACCAATACCTGCCGCTCTCCAAGCTGCGCGCCGATCTCGAAGAGCAGTTCACGCTCATGGATATCCCCTACAAGACCGGCGGCCCGGCCCGCTATGTCGAGGTGAAGGAGACCGGCGGCCGCCTGGGCTTCATCACGCCGATGACCCATAACTTCTGCGAGAGCTGCAATCGCGTGCGCCTCACCTGCACCGGCACGCTCTACATGTGCCTCGGCCAGAACGACGCCGCCGATCTGCGCACCGCGCTGCGCGCCTCCGAGAACGACGACTACCTCTCCGCGGCGATCGACGAAGCCATCGGCCGCAAGCCGAAAGGCCACGATTTCATCATCGACCGCACCCACAAGAAACCCGCCGTCGCCCGCCACATGAGCGTCACCGGCGGCTGAGGCGCGCTCTATCGCTATCGCCGACGGCGACGCCGGTTGCATTCCCGGTTTCCGGCATCAGAGAGAAGCCGATCATTGGCCGGCATCCCCTCCCAAAATCAAAAAGCCGGAACTCCCATCCCGGCTTCCGAAGTCTGATCCAAAGATCCCGTCAGGCAGCGTCGCTGCGCAGGGCATCCGTGCGACGCTCATAGGCGCCGGCGTTGAAGCTGATACCCGGATCGCGCGTCTTGAACCGCTCGATCTTCTCCGACAGCATTTCCACCCGCTTGCGCAGCCCATGGATCTCGGCATTGTTCTCCTCGACCATGGCGGCGTTGCGCTGGGTGATGAGCTCCACTTCCTGCACGGCGCGGGTCACCTCGTTGATGCCGGTCGACTGTTCGCCGGTCGCCGCGGAGATCTGGGCGACCAGTTTGCGGACGTCGGTGATGTGGCCGATGATCTCGGTGAGCGCCGAGCCCGTCTCCTCAACGAGATGCACGCCGTTGCTGACCTGCGTCGAGCTTGCGGAGATGAGGCCCTTGATCTCGCGCGCCGCACCGGCGCAACGCTGCGCCAGTTCGCGCACTTCCTGGGCGACAACGGCGAAACCGCGTCCCGCCTCGCCTGCACGGGCTGCCTCGACGCCGGCGTTCAGCGCCAGGAGGTTGGTCTGGAAGGCGATCTCGTCGATCACGCCGATGATCGTCGCGATCTTGTCGGAGGAGCGGCTGATCTCGCCCATGGCATCGACCGCACGGGCCACGACCTCGCCGGAACGGACCGCGAATTCCTCCGTCTCGTTGACCGAGACCGACGTCTGCTTGGCGCTTTCGGCGGTCGACCGGACGATCTCGCTCAGATGCTTGAGCGCCCGCGAGCTCTCCTCCAGCGCCGCCGCCTGCTGTTCGGTGCGGCGGGCAAGGTCGTCGGCGGACGAAGCGAGGTTGCCGGTGCCGCCGTCGATCTCTTCCGCCGTCGAACGGACGTCGGCAAGCGTCGCACGCAGCGCCTCGACGGCCTCGTTGTAGGTGCGCGCCATCTCGACGAAGTCTTCCGGCAGGTTTTCGTCCATGCTGCGCTCAAGATCGCCTTCGGCAAGCTGGCCGAGGACGTCGGAAAGCGCGGTGAGCGCCTGTCGCTGCTCTGCCGCGATGCGGGCGCGCTCGGCGGCGCGGCGCTCGGCCTCGGCATTCGAAAGCTCGCGGGCTGCGGCCGCTTCCTCTTCCAGGCGAACGTTCTCCAGTGCGGCATCGCGGAAGACGGTGACCGAGCGGACCATGTCGCCGATCTCGTCGCCCCGCTCGCGGCCCTCGATCCTCACGTCGAGGTCGCCGGCGGCGAGCCGCTTCATCACTTCGGTGACGCCGCGCAGCGGGCCGCGCAACGTCTCGACCAGCATCAGACCGCCGACGATGGCGAGCAGCGTGCCGACCACCATGGCGACGATCGAAAGATGGGCCGAACGCTCGCTGTCCTCCTTGCCGACCTCCTGGGCCTGAGCGACGAAGTTCTTGAGGCCGGCCATGCCGGCCGTCAGGGTCTCGGCCGCGGCGGTGCGGGCCTTCTTCCACTCCTCGGCGATCGCCAGAAGCTGGGCCGTGTCGTTTTCCATCGCCTGCAGCCGCGGCTGCAGCATGGGTGCGAATTCGCGCATGGCAGGGTTGCGCGCCAGCTCGGACACTTCCGCGCTCGCCGCATTCAGCTGCGCCATCACATCCAGGACGGCCTTGCGCGCCTCTTCCGTCTGCGTGGCGCGCAGACGCTCGATGTAAAGCTGCATGGCATCGATCAGGCGCAGCGAGTCGGCGCTGCGGTCCAGAAGCGTGCGCAGGCTCGCGACCTCCCCTTCGATGCTGGCGAAACGCGAGGCGGCGTTGCCGGCCTTGTTGGTGACTTCCGCTTCCATCTCGGACTGGAACTTCATGAAGCCGCCGGCGGCCATCCGGATCGCCTGGGCCTTTTCCGGGATGGGCTGGTCGTTCTTGATCGTGGCGGCCATGCCGTCGATCGCATCCTGGATTGGCTTCAGCTGCTTGACACCATTCGGCGTCAGGAAAGGCTGCACCTCTTCGAATGTCTTGGCAAGGATGCCGAGATACATGTCGGCCGTGCTGATCGCCCCGTCGTCCGTACCCGTCTCGCGGACGGAATTGCGAAGTTCGCCGATCTGCTCGGCGACCGCCTTGTAGGCATAGGCTTCGAGCACCATGCCCTTGGCGAATTTCTCCTTGCCGTCGAACTGTTTCTGGACGTTGGCGACCTGGTCGGCGACGCCGGTCGCGATGTCGCGGATGTCGTCGACGTTGTAATCCAGCGCCGCAGCGTTCTCGTCACGCTTCTTCTTGATCGCCCAAAGGGCGTCCGTATCGGCCCGCAGCTCCGGCGCAAGACCGGTCACGACGGCAATGCGATCCCTGTCGCCATCGGTCACGAGCAGACCCTGGAGCGTCTCCACGCCCTTCTCCTGCCGGTCGATCCCTTCCTGCAAGGCGGCAAGCGACGCATCGTCGGGCTTGCTGGTGAATTCCTGGAGAACGGACTGGAGATTTTCGAAATCGCCGATGTTCTCGATCGTCGCGCGCGTCACGGTCATATGGCCGTTCAGCATGCTCGCCGTATAGTAGCCGGCAAGACCGACGCCGGCGATCAGAAGCACCAGCGGCACGACGAACAGGAGAACCTTGGTGACGATCCGGCGGCCTTGAAGAAGACGATCAATGAAAGACATTTTTCCCCCAACTGCAATCGAGTACCGGTTTCGCGTCAGCGACATTCGCGAAACGGCAACGGCACGATTCCAGCCTCATGCGGGAATGATTGCGCCTACAGTCCGCAATATCGGTTGAACAAGGGTTAATTCGGCACCCTTACAATTCGTTTTATTACATCCTGTCGCATATTAGGAATCCGTTCAGCTCTACCCAAAAGCGTACCGGCCGCGGCGCAATCGCACTGGCGACACGCAAACCCTTCCTTTAAGAGACTGTGGGTTGCGGAGAGGAACAGCAGGAATGGCATTGACGGAAAATTCGCGCGGCGCGTTGTTCATGTCGCTCGCCATGGCGGTTTTCACCTGCAACGATGCCTTGGTCAAATCCGTCACCTCCGAACTCAGCGTCGCCCAGATCATGACCGTGCGCGGCATCATGGCGACCGTTCTCACCTATTGCGTCGCGCGCTATCTCGGCGTGGCGCTTTCCTTCAAGGCGGTGGTGCATCCGCTGGTGCTGCTGCGCACCGCCTTCGAGATCGGCGCCACGTTGACCTATCTCTCGGCACTCGCCCATATCGAATTCGCCGCCGCCTCCTCGATCATGCAATCGCTGCCTCTTGCCGTAACGTTAGGCGCCGCTCTCTTCCTCGGAGAGCCGGTCGGCTGGCGGCGCTGGACGGCGATCGCCGCCGGCTTCGTCGGCGTGCTGATCATCATCCGCCCCGGGCCGGAAGGTTTTACGCCGGCAGCACTGCTCGCCGTCATCGCCTGCTTCTTCACCGCGAGCCGCGATCTCACCACCAAGCGCATCACGGCCGGCATCCCGACGCTGACCGTGACGCTCTTCACCTCGCTCGCCAATACCGTCGTGGGAGCGGCGCTCATAGCGCCCATGGGCGGCTGGCAGCCGGTCAGCCCTCATGCGCTCGGCTATCTGGCGCTGACCGCGATCCTCGTCTTCGCGGGCTATCAGGCGGTCATCAAGTCGATGCGCACCGGCGAGATCTCCTTCATCGCGCCCTTCCGCTACACGGGCCTCATCTGGGCGCTGGCGATCGGCGTCTTCCTGTTCGGCGAGCGCCCGAACGCCTATATGCTCACCGGTGCCGCCATCGTCATCGGCTCCGGCCTCTACACCTTCTATCGCGAACGCAAGCGGCAGGGCGTCTTGGCCGAGAAGGCGACAGCCGCACCGCCGGCCTGACGAGAGGCCGCAGGGAGGAAGACGACGTGCAGCAAAGCCGGTTTCTGGACAGACGAACTCCGCCGCATATCACGACGCTGGTCGTCTGCGCCGGACTTGCGGCGCTCTCGCTCAACGTCTTCCTGCCATCGCTTTCCGCCATGGCGGTCCATTTCGGCACCGACTACGCCGTCATGCAGCTCGCGGTTTCGGGCTATATTGCCGGCACGGCTCTGCTGCAGCTCGTGCTCGGGCCGCTTTCCGACATCTTCGGCCGGCGCCGGGTGATGATCGGCAGCATCCTTATCCTGCTCGTCGGCACGGTGATCTGCCTCACGGCTCCCAATGTCACCGTCTTCATGTTCGGGCGGCTCCTGCAGACGGCCGTCGTCGCGGGCTTCGTGCTGCCGCGCGCCATCATCCGCGATACCGTGCCGATGGAAAGCGCCGCCTCGATGATCGCCTACGTCACCATGGGCATGTCGCTGGTGCCGATGATCGCGCCCACCGTCGGCGGCACGCTCAACGACCTTTTCGGCTGGGAAGCCAATTTCGCCCTCATGCTGGGGCTCGGACTGCTCGCCCTGGTCCTGGTGTCGGCCGACCTCGGCGAGACGAACCGGACGCCCGCCGCGAGCTTCACCGCCCAGTTCAGGAGCTGGCCCGATCTTTTCCGCTCCCGCCGCTTCTGGGGTTATACGCTGACTTCGACCTTTTCCTCCGGCGTCTTCTTTTCCTTTCTCGGCGGTGCGCCTTTCGTCGGCACGGCAATCTACCGGCTGACGCCGACCATGCTCGGCATGCAGTTCTTCCTGATCGCAGCCGGCTACATGGTCGGCAATTTCATTTCCGGGCGCTATACCCGCCGCTTCGGCACCATGACCATGATGATCTCCGGCAGTATCGCCAGCCTGATCGGCATCGGCATCACCACCGCCATCCTTCTCGGCGACGTCGCCTCGGCCACCGCCTTCTTCGCGCCGCTGGCGCTGACCGGTGTCGGCAACGGCCTGACGCTGCCCAGCTCGAATGCGGGCATCGTCAGCGTGCGGCCGTATCTTGCCGGCTCCGCCTCCGGTCTCGGCGGCGCGATCACGGTCGGCGGCGGCGCGGCCATGTCGACGCTCGCCGCCGCGGTGCTGAAGGAGGAAGGCGGCGCCATGCCGCTCCTCGTCGTGATGGGCATCTCCACGCTGCTGGCACTCGCCGCGACCGCCTATGTCCGCCGGATCGACCGCCGCGAGGGCGCGATCGAAACCCGGGATATCGACCCATGACCGTCGGCACGCTCCCTCCCGGCCTCATCCTTGCCGGCGGCAAATCCAGCCGCATGGGTTCGGTCAAGGCGTTCCTTGAAATCGGTGGCGACACCATCCTCGGCCACATCGTGCGGCGGCTCATCCCTCAGGTTTCCTCAGTCACGCTCAATGCATCCGAGAGCTTTCCCGATCCGCTCGGCCTGCGCTTGCTGCCCGACCGCCACGGCGGTCAGATCGGGCCGCTTGCGGGCGTGCTCTCCGGCCTCCGCGACCTGCAGGACCGCGGCGTTACCGCCACTCACCTCCTGACCGTCCCGTCCGACAGCCCCTTCCTGCCGGTCGATCTCGTCGCACGGCTGCAGGCCGAAACGCCCGGTCCGGAAACCACCGTCATCGCCGCCTCGGACGGGCGGGACCATCCCGTCTTCGGTCTTTGGCCGCTGTCGATCGCCGACGATCTCGAGACATGGCTTTCGAACCCCGACAACCGGCGCATCAAGGCCTTCTTTCAGCGTCACCGTGTGGTGACCGTCGAATTCGCGATGATCGAGACATCCCACGGCCTGCTCGACCCCTTCTTCAACATCAACACGCCGGAAGACCTCGAAGAGGCTCGCCGCTTCGCGGAGGAACTCGCATGAGCGCCCGCGTCTTCGGCATTTCGGGATGGAAGAATTCCGGCAAGACGGGGCTGACGGTGCGGCTCGTCGCCGAACTCACCCGGCGCGGCTACCGGGTCTCGACCGTCAAGCACGCCCACCACGATTTCGACATCGACAAGCCGGGCGCCGATTCCTTCCGCCATCGGGAAGCCGGTGCCCGCGAGGTGGCGATCGTCTCGGATAAGCGTTTCGCCATCATGCATGAGCTCCGCGAAGATCCCGAGCCGCGCCTCGACGATATTCTCACGCGTCTCGAACCCTGCGACCTCGTGCTGATCGAGGGCTACAAGCGCGAGCCGGTGCCGAAGATCGAGACCCGGCGCCTCGATGCCAGGAGCCGCGAGCCGCTCGCACCGGACGACCCGCATATCGTCGCCATCGCCGCCGACCATCCGGTGACGGATACGGAACTCCCGGTCTTCGAGCTCGACGACACGACGGCGATCGCGGATTTCATCGTAAAATCGACGGGGCTTCCCAAAATATGAAAAAGCCGCCGGATCGCTCCGGCGGCATCTTTCGTGGGCTGGCACGTCTTTTACTGGTTGGAAGCGACCGGCTTCACCAGCGGCGTGATGCGGCGGATGGTGACGCGGCGGTTCTCCTGGTTCGGACCGTCGGTGCGAACCTTCAGATATCGCTCGCCATAACCCTGCGTCGTGAGGTTTTCCGGCGGGATGCGGAAAGCATCCGTCAGCGCCCGGGCGACCGATTCCGCCCGCTCGTCGGACAGGATCAGGTTATCCTCGTCACCGCCGACGGCGTCGGTATGGCCTTCGATCAGGAAGGTCTCGGACGGATCGCCCTCAAGGACGCGGTTCAGCGCGTCGGCCACCCGCTGCAGCGAGTTCACCTGGTCCTGCGGAATGTCGGCGCTGCCGGTCTCGAAGGTGATCGTATCGAGGTCGATGCGCGGCACCTTGTCACGGATGCGGGCGGAGTAACGCACCTCGTCCAGCGAATAGACGCGCTCGACGGGTTCGACCGGCGGCTGCTCCAGGAATTCGTAGTAATCCCTGTCGGGTTCGCTCGACGTGTCGATGATGTAGTCCTCGATCGGCACGGTGAGGCGCATCGGCGGCAGGTCCGCACCGGGATCACGCCAGACATAATCGCGGTCGCGGCGCGCGTCCGCCAGTTCCGGCGCATAATAGAGGACATATTCGTCGCCGCCTTCCACGATGCGGGAACGCTGGACGATCTCGCCATAGCGGTTGCGGACGGTGACGACGCGCGTGCCGTCGTCGCGCACGATGACCTCGCGAACCCGGCCGTCGCTCAGGCGCTCGTATTCCGGTTCGCGGCCGTCGGCATAGAAGCGGCGGCTGTCGTCATGGCGCACGAAGGCCTGGTTGTCGATCGAGACGATCGTGCGGGCACCGTCGCGGTCGCGTTCACGATCCCTGTCGCGGCCGATGTCCTCGCGGAATTCCCAGCCCTGGGGGCGGTCGAATTGCGGACGCCGGTCGAGCCGTTCGCCCCGCTCGTCGATCATGGCTCGGACCTGCTGCTCCTGCTCGCGGCTGAGGCGGGTGTTCGCCTGCGCTTCGGCGTCGGATCGCGGCCGCACGGCTGGCTGCTGCCCGGCCTGCTGGCGGCGGGGCTGCGCTCCCTCGCGGGCTGCACGGGTAGACGGCTCTTCCTTGGCGCTGTCGAGTACCGCGGCACCGTCTTCGACCGGCAGCACGACCTGCTCGCCCTCGCGGGCGGAAGCCGGATCGCGGGCGAGCTGCCGGGCTCGCTCGACTTCTTCAGGCGTGCGCGGCGGACGAGCCTGCTGCCCACGAGGCGGCTGACCTTCGGTCGCCTGTTCGCGCCGCGGCTGTCCCGGAACGGGTTGCGGCTGCTGGCCTTCGGTCGTCCGCCGGCGGATCTGTTCGTCCTGGCGCTGCTCACCCTGCACGGCACGGCCGGCGGCTGGCGGCTGCTGCGTGCGGTTGTCCTGCGCGGTGCCGCGTCCCTGATCTGTTCCCTGGCCCTCTTTTGGCGCAGGTGCTTCCGGCGTCGCGGCGCGCTCTCTCGCACGAGGCTGCGGCGCCGGCGTCTCGGCCTGGTTTCCGGCGGGAGGCTGACGGCGCTCCTGAGCATTGCGGCGCTCTTGGCTTTCGCCGCCTTCCGGTGCCGCCTGGCGCGGACGTTCCGCGCCACGGGTCGCGGGCTTTTCAGCCGGCGGAGCGGCCTGCTCCCGTTGCGGTTCACGACGCTGCTGGCGCTCACCGCCACCCTGTTCCTGCCCCTGCTGCTGTTGGCGGCGCAGCAGGCGTTCATTCGTGCCTTCGCCCTGATCTGCCTGCTGCTGGCGGCGCTGCGGGCGCTCACTGCCACCTTCACCCTGATCGGCCTGCTGACGGCGCTGCTGCTGACGCTCGCCGCCACCTTGATCCTGGCTTTCACTCTGCTGGCGGCGCTGTTGCTGGCGCTCGCCGCCGCCCTGCTGCTGTTCCCGCTGCTTGCGGCGCAAGAGGCGTTCATTATCACCTTCGCCCTGGCCTTCAGGCGGGATGACCTGCTGCTGGACCTGAACGAGGCCGGGCACTCCGCCCGTCTCCATAACGGGTTTTGGCGGCGCGGCGCCTGCTGGCTGAAGCATCAGCGGCAGCGACACGAACGGCGCAGCAACGCTGGCGAACAGTCTGAATTTCATGGACATGGACATCTCCTTATCACGGGTGTCATCCCTTTCATGCGCGTCCTTTTCTGCCCGTTGGGGAGGAGGGCGGACTGCGCAGATCGAACGGCATTCCATCAGAATGGTTCCCTTGGAGGGTGTCGGCACCTGCCTGAACCTCGCGTGAATGTGGTGTTCATATTTCAGGGCCGGGAAGGCCATCCCGACGTGCACGTAAAATGCCGTTGCAATTTCATGCGGGCGGTATCTATAAAAAGGTCGAGACGGGCGGCAGCGCCCCTCTTGCCCGCGGCGAGAAGAACGAAAACCGCCGCAGGGGTCGCCAACAGAGAGGATCATCATGATTATCCCCGCTCGTTTCTTCGCCGCCGCGTCGATCGTGGCACTGTCGCTTTTTGCCGGTTCGGCCATGGCCCAGGAAAAGCTCGTGATCGGCACGGAAGGCGCCTATCCGCCCTTCAACAATCTCGAGGCCAATGGCGAGCTCACCGGCTTCGATGTCGATATCGCCAAGGCGCTCTGCGACGAGATGAAGGTCACCTGCACGTTCGTCACCAACGATTGGGACGGCATCATCCCGGCGCTGCAGTCGAAGAAGTTCGACGCGATCGTCGCCTCCATGTCGATTACGCCGGAGCGTCAGGAACAGGTCGATTTCACCAACAAGTACTACAACACCCCGGCGGCGATCGCCGTGCCGAAGGATTCGCCGATCACCGAGGCTACGCCGGAGGCGCTGAAGGGCAAGACGATCGGAGCGCAGGGCTCCACGTCGCACGCGAACTACGCCGAAAAGCACATGCCGGATTCCGAGCTGAAGCTTTATCCGACCGCGGACGAATACAAGCTCGATATAGCCAACGGCCGTGTCGATGCCGTCATCGACGACGTCGTCGTGCTGTCGGAATGGACGAAGTCCGAAGCGGGCTCCTGCTGCAAGATCCTCGGCACGTTGCCGGGCGATGTCGAGGTTTACGGTCCGGGCCTCGGCATTGCCGTACGCAAGGGCGAAACCGCGCTGCGCGACAGGTTCAATGCCGCGATCGCCGCGATCCGCGCCAACGGCAAGTACAAGCAGATCAACGACAAGTATTTCGATTTCGACGTCTACGGCGACTGATCCGGCCGGACGTTCGCCATCACCCGGCGGAAGGCTTGCCCTTCCGCCGTTTTTCTTTTTAATGAGACCTGCACAACATCAAGCGGCACGGCAGAAGCCGCAGGGGAAAACGACCTTATGAGCGGATTCTTTTCCGCCCTCTTCACGGCGCTCGATCCGCTTTGCGGTCCTGTCGGGCTTTTCTCGCTGTTCGGCTCCGGAACGCTCGTTGCCTGCGGCGAGGCCGGCTGGGGCGACGAGATCGCCTTTGGCGTCAAGGTGACGATCTCGCTGGCGCTCGCGACGCTCCCCATTGGGCTTGCCATCGGCTTCCTGATCGCCCTGGCCGCCCAGTCGGAGGAAAAGCTGCTTCGCCTCGCCGTCGGCATCTATACGACGATCTTCCGCGGCCTGCCGGAACTGCTGACCCTCTTCATCGTCTATTACGGCCTGCAGATCCTCATCCAGTCGATGCTTGCCTGGTTCGGCTACGAGGGACGGATCGAGATCAACGCCTTCCTCGCCGGCATGGCCGCGCTCGCCGTCGTCTTCTCCTCCTATTCGTCAGAGGTGATGCTGTCGGCCTTCCGGGCGATCCCGCGCGGCCAATACGAGGCGGGCGACTCGCTGGGCCTTCATCGCTGGCGTACCATGCGGCTCATCATCCTGCCGCAGCTCGTCCGCATCGCGCTTCCCGGCCTCGCCAATCTCTGGCTGAACCTGCTCAAGGATACGTCCTATGTCTCGGTCATCGGCCTTGCCGATATCCTGCGCCAGACCGGCATCGCAGCCCGCGTCAGCAAGGAGGCCTTCTTCTTCTACTTCATCGCCTGCCTGCTCTATCTGGCGCTCGCGATGATCTCGTCCTTCGGCCTCGGCTTCGTCGAGCGCCGGGCCAAGCGCTCTGAGGTTCGCCGATGAGTGCCGTCAAGGAGCTCATTCCGCCGCGTCCGGCACCGGCCGTCGCCGCCCCTTCCCTCACCGGCGCCAGGATAGTCGGCATCGCCGTCCTCGCGCTCTGGGCGCTCCTGGCGATCGCGCTGGTCGGCATGGTCATCGGCGGCTGGGATCAGGCGAAATTCATGCGCTACGGGCCGCGCTATCTCAACGGCCTGTGGGTGACGATCTCGCTTGTCGGCCTTGCCGTCGTCTTCGGCGCCATCCTGTCGCTGCCGATCGCTTTTGCCCGCATGTCGGAAAATCGGGTCTTCAACGGCATCGCCTATGCCTATGTCTATCTCTTCCGCAGCACGCCGCTGCTCGCCCAGCTCTTCCTGATCTATTACGGGCTCGGCAGCTTTAGGCCGCAGCTCGAAGCCGTCGGGCTCTGGTGGTTCTTCCGCGATGCCTGGTATTGCGGCCTCTTTTCCTTTGTCCTGAACACTGCCGCCTATCAGGCGGAAATCCTGCGCGGCGCGATCGAGAGCGTGCCGCGCGGCCAGCACGAGGGCGCCGCAGCGCTCGGCCTTTCGAAAAGTATCGCCTTCCGCAAGATCGTCCTGCCGCAGGCGCTGATCGTCGCGCTCAGGCCCTACGGCAACGAGATCGTGCTGATGATGAAGGGATCGGCGGTCGTCGCGATCGTCACCGTCTACGACCTGATGGGCGAGACGCGCTACGCCTTCTCGCGTACCTTCGACTACCAGACCTATCTCTGGGCTGCGATCTTCTATCTCGCCATCGTCGAGACGCTGAGGCATGTCTGGGCCTTCCTGGAAGCCCGGCTGACCCGCCATCTGAAGCGCTAGCAGCACTCACTTTCCATCGCTGCTAACTCACTGGAAAAATTCATGAATATGCCTTTATAAGGCGATTGTAAAACTTCCGTTAAGCATGGCATGCTCCCATATCGGGTGACGCAACGACGTCAACTCGAAAAAAGAAATGGGAACTGCTGATGTCCGATATGGAAATGATGCTGAGAGGTTACGGCCTCACGACAGCCCAGATATTCTACCGCATGCCCGACCACCCTGCCCTGCTGCAGAGCTATGTCTGGCAGGACTACGACCTAGCCCCCGACTTCCCGGAAATGAAGGGATTTCTCAAATTCTGGCAGGAGAAACTCGACGGCCCGCTGCATTCCGTCCGCTATGTCCATCGCAAGCTGATCTCGGCCGGCGAATGGCGCGCGGTGAAGGGCGAGATCATCCTGCACTGACCGTTGCCAAATGCAGGCCATCGGCTTAAAGCGCTCCCGAAACGAAGGACGAGCCGATGAAGAAGATCGATGAGGAAGCGCTGGCCGAGGCCTATAATCGCGCACTGGCGCTGGAAAAGGCGGGCGATGTCGACGCTGCCGTGAAGGCCTATGAGCAAGTCCTGGCGATCGATCCCGAGGATCACGGCGGCGCAGCCGTCCGCATCGCCTCCATGGGCCGCGGCGAGGCGCCGCCCAAGGCGCCGGACGCCTATGTGGAAACCCTCTTCGACCAGCATGCCGAAAGCTTCGAGGACATTCTCGTCGATCAGCTCGGTTATGCCGTCCCGGTCATGGTGCGCCAGAGGCTGCAGGAGCTGAAGCTCGGCCCGTTCAAGCGGATGCTCGATCTCGGCTGCGGCACGGGGCTCACGGGCGGCACGCTGCGCGACATGGCGGACGATATCACCGGTATCGACATTTCCGAGAACATGGTTGAAATCGCTCACGAAAAGGATCTCTACGAGACGCTTTACGTAGCGGAAGCCGAGGATTTCCTGGAAGACAATGACGACGAGCCCTTCGACCTCGTCACCGCCACGGACGTGCTTCCCTATCTCGGCGCGCTGGAACCGCTCTTCTTCGGCGCGGCGGAGAACATGGTGCCGGGCGGCATCTTCGCCTTCTCGTCGGAAAGCCTGCCGGATGACGATGGAAGGCCCTATATCGTCGGCCCGCACCAGCGCTTTCTCCATTCGGAAGCCTATATCCGCGGCCGCCTTGCCGATACCGGCTTCGAGGCCCTCGAAATCTCCGGGATCAACGTGCGCATGCAGGATGGCCATCCAAGCCCCGGCCATCTGGTCATCGCGCGGCTGAAAGGTTAAACCTCCTCCCCAACGGAGGATTCGATGACCCCGCAGCGTTATCTTCTCGCCCAGGCCTATGATAATGCCTGGGCCAATCACCGGTTATTGAAAGCCTGCGGCGGACTTTCGCCCGAGGAGCTCGCCGCACCGCGCGTCAGCTTCTTCCCGTCGGTCATCCACACGCTGAACCATATCCTGACCGTCGACTGGCTTTACATCAGCGCGCTCGAAGGCGATTGCATGGGCGCCGAGGCCTTCGATCCGGAAATCCCCTTCCCCATTTTCGCCGATCTGGAACGCGAGCAGCGCGCCGCCGACCGGCGTCTCATCGATCACTGTCGCAGCCTGGACGCCGAAACGATCGCGCAGGAGGTCCGCATCCCGCGTGCGACCCATGTGCAGGTGGAGCACGCCGACCGGGTGCTGCTGCACCTCTTCCAGCATCAGATCCATCACCGCGGCCAGGTTCACGCCATGCTGTCGGGAACCCCGGTCGAGCCGCCGCAGCTCGACGAATTCTTCGCAGCCGACGAGGAACAGTTGCGCAAAAAGGACTTTGCCGAACTCGGCTTCACCGAAGCCATGATCTGGAGTTGAATTGAACCATGCTTTATTTCGTCATCAAGGCCCTGCATGTCCTGTCCGACTTCCTGCTGATCGGCGGCATGCTGATCAATGCCTTCGTCATCGGCATGGTGCCGCCGGCGATCCGCGTCGGCGTCATCTCGGCGCTCAGGAAATATGACCGCACCGTCACCACCGCGGCGCTGGGCGGCGCCTGGCTCTTCGGCCTCTGGCTCATCTTCGGCTATATCGGCTTCTCGGCCGGCTGGCTGCATGCCAAGCTGCTCCTGGTGGTCCTCCTGTCGGCGCTGCACGGCATGCAGGGCGGCTGGATGCGCCGCATGGAAGCGGACCCGAAGCTCGATCCGCCCGCCTTCGTGCGCGCCGGCATGCCGATCATCCTCGTCTCGGTCGTGCTGATCGTCGCGCTTGCGGTCATCAAGCCCTTCTGATCCAGCGCCCTATCAAACAATGTCCCTTCCCCGCATCGCGATCCGCACCGACCGTCTCACCCTCAGGCCGAGTTCGGTCGCGGATGCGGATCGCGCGTTCGAGATCCAGTCCGATTGGGCAGTGACGCGTATGTTGCGCATGGCCTCCTTTCCTCCGGCCCCTGAAGCGACCAGGGAGTGGTTCGCCGAACATGAACGCGAGTGGCTCGCCGGCGAGGCCTACCGTTTCGCGGTGGACATCGGTGGTCGCATGGCCGGTCTCGTCGATATCGACGAGATTGCGGATGGGAAGGGCGATCTCGGTTATTGGTTCGAACGGGCCGCCTGGGGTCGGGGCTATGCGTTCGAGGCCGCGCAGGCCTTGGTTCGCTTCGCCTTCGCCGACGCTGGCCTCTCAATGCTGAAATCCGGGCACGCGAGCGACAATCCGACATCCGGTCGCGTGCTCACCAAGCTCGGCTTCGTTGCGATCGATATCGTGGAACGCTTTTCCCGCCCGCGCGGCGAAAACATCCGGCAGTGCCGCTACGTGCTCACGCCCACCCGTTGAAGACCTATCAGGTCCTTGAAGGTTCTGCAGGCGGTTCGACATCCGAGGGAGCTGCCGGCTCCCCGCCCGTCTTCATCTCCGGTTCGGCTTCTTCCGTGACCTCGGCCACGTCGGCGCGGTAATGCACTTGGTCGAGCCTGTCGAGCATGCCGTAGGCGATCTCGCGTTCGCCCATGATCGTCTTGTCGGCGCCGAGCTTCTCCAGATGCTCGACCTCCGCATCGGAATGGGCCCGGCAGAGGATCAGCAGCGCCGGGTTCACCTGGCGCGCCTGCATCACCACATTGCCCGCCTCGAAGGCGTTCGGGATCGCCACGACGAGGCTCTTCGCCCCGCCGAGATTGGCAAGCTCCAGCACCCGCGGAGACGCGGCATTGCCAACGATCACCTCGATCCCCTGTTTCAGGAGTTCCTCGACCCGGTTTTCCGAATCCTCGATCACCAGGAACGGCGTGCCGGAGGATTTCAGATTGGCGGCGACGATGCTGCCGACGCGGCCGTAGCCTACCACGACCGCATGGCCGGCCAGCCGCGTCGCAGCCACCTCGCCTTCCTCGCCGGCTGTGGTCAGCACCGGCTCGCTCTCGTCAAGCCTGGCGGAAGCCTCCGCCTCGGTCATCGGGCCCATGCCTTCCGCGGCGATCTCGGCCTCGGAAGGCGCGTCCGCCGGCTGGGCGCGATAGATGCGCGCCTCCAGGCCGGGCCGTATCCTGTCGCAGAGATAGAACATGACCGGGTTCAGAATGATCGAGATGATCGCGCCGGCCAGGATCAGGTCGCGCCCCTCTTCCGGCAGGAGATTCAGGCCGACGCCGAGCTCGGCGAGAATGAAGGAGAACTCGCCGATCTGGGCTAGACTTGCCGAGATCGTCAGCGCGGTCCCCGCCTTGTGGCCGAAGGCCATGACGATCAGGAATGCGGCAATCGACTTGCCGATGATGATGATGAAAACGGTACCAAGTAGGGTGAGCGGGCTCGTGACCACGATCGTCGGATCGAACAGCATGCCGACCGAGACGAAGAAGAGGACCGCGAAAGCATCCCGAAGCGGCAGGCTTTCCTGAGCGGCGCGATGCGACAGCTCGCTTTCGGAAAGGATCATGCCGGCGAAGAAGGCGCCGAGCGCCAGCGACACGCCGAAGAGCTTCGCCGCACCGAAGGCGACGCCGAGCGCGATCGCCAGGACGCCGAGCCGGAAGAGTTCGCGCGATCCGCTATGGGCGATGCGGTGCAGGATCGCCGGGATGACGCGCCGGCCGATCACCAGCATCAGGCCGAGGAAGGCCGCGACCTTCAGCAAGGTCACGCCGATGATGCCGGCAATGCCAAGCTCGATATCGAAAAGCTGGGCAAGGCCGATCGCCACCGGATCGGGATGGGTCGATTCCCCGCCGATGCTCGCCAGCGCCGGGATCAGCACCAGCGCCAGGACCATGGCAAGGTCCTCGACGATCAGCCAGCCCACGGCGATCTTGCCGCGGTCCGTCTCGACCAGCCGCCGCTCCTGCAGTGCTTTCAGGAGCACCACCGTCGAAGCGACGGAAAGCGCGAGGCCGAAGACGAGGCTGCCTCCCAGCGGCCAGCCCATCAATGCGCCCATGCCCCAGCCGAGCAGCGTTGCGAAACCGATCTGCACGATCGCCCCCGGCAGAGCGATGCCGCGCACGGAAAGCAGGTCCTTCAGCGAAAAATGCAGGCCGACGCCGAACATCAGGAGGATGACGCCGATCTCGGCAAGCTCCGGCGCAAGGCTCTGGTCGGCCACGAAACCCGGCGTGTGCGGCCCGACGAGGACGCCCGCGATGAGATAACCGACGAGCGGTGGCAGACGGAAGCGATTGGCGATGGCGCCAAATATGAATGCAAGCACGAGACCGCCGACAATGGTCGAAATGAGTGGCGTCTCATGCGGCATCAAGCGTCTCCCTTCAGTGCGCCGTGCGTCCGTACGGACCCGCAAAGGGCGCTCCAATGTTTTGATTTTCGCATCCTGCTTCAAATCGATCTCGATTTTGGGCCGATGCGGTAGAAATCTCCTAAAATATCTGCCATATATGGCTTATGTCGACCAATATGGGCAGCTTTGACACATGGGTCAAGATGCAAGGCAAATGATTTTGACGCCGGCTCTCTGCCGCGCAGCCAGAGGTCTTCTCGATTGGACACAGAGCGATCTCGCAGAGCGCTCGGAAGTCTCCCGCAGCACGATCCGCGATTACGAAGGCAGCCGCCACGACGTTCACCGCGCGACGGCGGCGCAGATCCTCCGTGCCTTCGAGGATGGCGGTGTCGTCTTCATGCAGGTGGAAGGCTGCGGCATGGGCGTGTGCCAGAAGAACGGCTCCGCCTCGCCGGATGTTCAGTTCCATCGCCCATCTCTTCGGTAACGATGTCCGCCGACAGTTCTTTGTGCGCTTCAGGCCGGCCGGAGCCGGCTTTCGTAGACACGATCGGGGACTGTCCCCCGGGTCTCTTCGATCGCACCGATCTGTGATGCAATCTCCCTGCCGATATGCTGGCTGAAGGGACCGAGATGGGCATAGAGTATGGCCATCTTGAACAGATGCGGAAGCGCGGCCGGATTGGATACCAGGCCTTTTCCGATCATCAGGGCCATCTGCCCGGCAAATTTCGGGCGCTTCACTGTCGCCGCGACGGTGAAATAGAGGAATCGCCGGGCGTCTACCCAGGTACGGCCCCAATTGAAGCCTCCCTCGATATGCCGCACCCGCAGCTTCCTCCCCACGCGCGAAATCCGCCCGAAAAATGCCTCTGGCGTATAGATGGAAGAAACAACGCCATGATAGTCGCGCAGGATGTCGATCCGCGGACGTTTCGTCGCGAAATTGAGCCCGGACACGCACTGGTCGGCGCTCCCGTCGTCCATGTCCACCTCATGCCCGGAATAGAGCCGGCCCTCCCGCTCAAGCCGCGTGGTCAGCTGCGTGTTGGGCAGGGCGTAAAGCAGGCCGACCATGCTGACGGGGATCGACGCGTCCTCGATCAGCGCGGTCATCCTTCCGCCGGCGCCCGGCGTTTCTTCGTCGAATCCCAGAATGAACCCGGCGATCACGACGATGCCCGCGGCGTATATCTTGTCGATGCTGGCGACGATGTCGCGGCGCGTGTTCTGTTTCTTCTGCGTTGCCCTCAGAACGTCCTCGTCAGGGCTTTCGATGCCGACGAACACCGTGAAGAAGCCCGCTTCCGCCAGAAGGTCGAGCAGCGCCGCGTCGTCGGCAAGGTTGAGCGAGGCTTCCGTCGAGAACTCGAACGGATAGTGCCGCGCCTTCTGCCATTCGATAAGCGCGGGCAGGAATGCTTTCACGGCCTTCTTGTTGCCGATCAGGTTGTCGTCCACGAAATCGACATGGCCGCGATAGCCGAGCGTATAGAGCGCATCGAGTTCGGCGAGGATCTGCGCGGTCGACTTGGTGCGCGGAACGCGCCCGTAGAGTTCGATGATGTCGCAGAACTCGCAGGTGAACGGACAACCCCGGGAGAACTGGATGCCGATGAAGGTATAGTTCGAAAACTTGAGGAGATCGAAGCGCGGAACCGGCGTCCGCGTGACGTCCGCCTGGAATTTCGGCGCCAGAAATTCGCCCTTCTTTTCTCCCGCGCTCCAGGCCGCCACGAAGGCGTCGATGACGTCTTCCGCCTCGCCGAGGACGCGGAAATCGGCGCCCGCATAGATTTCCGGGCTCGAGGTCGCATCCGGGCCGCCGACCGCGACCGGCTTGCCGGCCGCATGCGCCAATCCGATGATGTGAAGGACATCGACCTGCTGGGGCAGCATGCCGCCCGTCAGCACCAGATCGGCCCAGTCGATGTCGCGATCGGAGAGTTCCTCCACATTGCGGTCGACGAGCCTGAGTTCCCAATCCTGCGGCAGCATGGCCGCAACGGTGATCAGGCCGAGGGGTGGCGCCGGATAGCGCGCGCCGATCAGCGCGCAGGCTTCCCGGAAATTCCAGAAGGACGCGCCGGTGAACCTCGGATAGATAAGCAAGACCTTCGCCTGTCGCCGCATTCTCTTGTCTCCCGGAGAGGAAAGGATGGAGAGGCACTTCGATTAGTCACTGCTGAAATGACACTATGCATCTTCGAAGCCGTCGGGCAAGCGCGGACTTTGTGAGACGCCGGAACGAAATCTCCGCTTTTCGCCCGACGCGGCTTTTCCGAACCGCCGCTTTGCTCTAATCCTTCGCCTGAATAATCCAGGAGGTTCAGCATGGCGAAGGTGGCATTCATCGGTCTTGGCGTTATGGGTTTTCCCATGGCGGGGCATCTGAAGGAAAAGGGCGGCCATGACGTCACCGTCTATAACCGCACGGCGTCCAAGGCTGCCGACTGGGCCCAGAAGTTCGGCGGCAAGACCGGCGCCACCCCGGCGGAAGCCGCCAGGGATGCCGACTTCGTCTTCACCTGCGTCGGCAATGACGACGATCTCCGATCGGTGACGATTACCGAGACGGGTGTGCTTGCCGGCATGAGGCCCGGCTCGATCCTGATCGACAACACGACCGCCAGCGCCGAAGTCGCCCGTGAGCTGGAAGCTGCGGCGAAGGCGAAAGGCGCCGGCTTCGTCGATGCCCCGGTCTCCGGCGGCCAGGCGGGTGCGGAAAACGGCGTGCTCACCGTCATGTGCGGCGGCGATCCGGCGACGTTCGAGAAGGCGAGGCCCGTCATCGACGCCTATGCCCGCATGGTCGGCCTCATGGGTCCGGCAGGCGCCGGCCAGTTGACCAAGATGATGAACCAGATCTGCATTGCCGGCATCGTCCAGGGTCTTTCCGAAGCGATCCATTTCGGCAAGCAGTCCGGACTCGATATCGAGAAGGTCATCGAGGTGATCTCCAAGGGTGCTGCCGGCTCCTGGCAGATGGAGAACCGCTACAAGACCATGAATGCCGGCAAATACGATTTCGGCTTTGCGGTCGACTGGATGCGCAAGGACCTCGATATCATCCTCACCGAAGCCCGCCGCAACGGTGCCAAGCTGCCGCTGACCGCCCTCGTCGACCAGTTCTACGGCGACGTCCAGGCGATGGGCGGCAATCGCTGGGATACGTCCTCGCTGCTCGCCCGGCTGGACAAAAAATAAGGTGCGATAGGAAATGATCGGCCCCTCCTCCGACGTTGCCGAGATCGTCGCGCATCTGGAAACGCTGCGCTCGGAGGAGAATATTTCCGGCATGGCCCGTTTCGGCATCGTCACCGAAACGGCGCTCGGCATTTCCAATCCGGACCTGCAGAAGATTGCGCGCACCATCAAGCGCGATCACGGCCGGGCGCTCGCCCTCTGGCGCACCGGCATCCGCGAAGCGCGCATGCTCGCGATCTACACGGCCGATCCCGCCGCTCTGACGCCGGCCGAGGCCCGCGCATGGTCGGAGGATTTCGCCTCCTGGGAAATCGTCGATACCGCAGCCGACCTCTTCACCGAGGCGCCTTTCTGGCGGGAACTGATCGACGAGTTCGCGGGGGACGGGCGCGAATTCGTCCGCCGCACCGCGTTCGCGATGATTGCCGGCGCGGTCGTCCACAACAAGCAGGAACCCGACGCGACCTTCATCGCCTATCTGCCGCTGATCGAGGCCTATTCCACCGATCCGCGCAATTTCGTGAAGAAGGCGGTCAACTGGGCGCTCCGCAATATCGGCAAACGCAACCGCACCTGCCACGCCCCTGCCCTCGCGCTTTCCGAAAAACTCGCCGCCTCCATCGACAAGACCGCCCGCTGGATCGGCAAGGACGCGGTCAGGGAGCTTTCGAACGAAAAGGTTCTGGCGCGGCTGAAGAGTTAACCGCCTGCCGGCAATATGCTCTCAACAGGCATATTCAGGCCGCCCGCAACGCAGGAAGCGATACGTCGGTAGGCTCCGCAGGATCGATGTAGGAGAAAGACGCGCCCTTTTCCTTGGCTTCGGCCCGAATCCGACGCCCTGCACTCTTGAGCACATCTTCCTTTTCCCGCAGTTCATCCAAAAGAGACATCGGAACACTCCGGGGTTACCCACCAAATATAGAGGGTTTCCACCCAAAAGCTATCTATGGATTTACTCCTCCCCCGACTTCTGGTTGTCGAGCACCATGTAGTCGAGCGGCAGTTCGGTCGTGTACTTGATCTGCTCCATGGCGAAGACCGAGGAGACGTCGCGGATCTCGATCTTGGCGATCAGCCGCTTGTAGAAGGCGTCATAGGCGCCGATATCCGGCACGACGACGCGCAGCAGGTAATCCACGTCACCGCTCATGCGGTAGAATTCCACCACTTCCGGGAAATCCACCACCACTTCGGAAAACCGCTTCAGCCATTCGATCGAGTGGCTGGCAGTGCGGATCGACACGAAAACCGTGACCTTGGTGTTGACCTTGCCCGGGTCGAGCAGCGCCACGCGGCGACGGATGACGCCATCCTCTTCCATCTTCTGGATACGCCGCCAGCAGGGCGTGGTGGACAAGCCCACCTTCTTTGCGAGATCTGCAACGGCCAGAGTGGAGTCTTCCTGCAGAATGCGCAGGATCTTGCGGTCAAGGCGGTCCATTAACGTCCCTTTCGAAATGATTTTTCGTTATACACGTAATTCATAGGAGTTAACCGAAATTTGTTCCCCTGATCAAGCTATCCACATGCTGCCGCAATACCGGCAGCACATCCTCTTCGAACCAGGGATTTTTCTTGAGCCAGCCGGTATTGCGCCAGCTCGGATGCGGCAGCGGCAGCACGCGCGGCCCCTGGTTCACGAAGAAATGTTCGCGCCAGTTCCGGACGGTTTCCGTCATGCCCTGGTTCCGGCCCTTGCCGCGTCGGCGGCCGAGATGCCAGGCGTGCGCATGCGCGCCGATCGCCAGCACGCATTCGATCTGCGGCATGGCGGCAATCGCCCGCGCCCGCCAGAGCGGCGCGCATTCCCGCCGCGGCGGCAGGTCGCCGCCTTGTCTGTCATAGCCTGGAAAACAGAAGCCCATCGGCACGATCGCGAACCGCTCGGGGTCGTAGAACTCCTCCCGGGAAACGCCCATCCAGTCGCGCAGGCGGTTGCCGGAGGCATCGTTGAAGGGCAGCCCGCTTTCGTGCACGCGCAGCCCCGGCGCCTGTCCGGCGATCAAGACGCGCGCCGTCTTCGACAGCACCGCCACCGGCCGCGGCTCGTGCGGCAGGCGGTCGCCCTCACCCTTCGCCGGCGCGTCGCGACAGATGCGGCAGGCCTTGATCGCCCGTCTCAGCGCCTCGATCTCTCCGTCGCGATCACCAATCCCGTCCATCTTCATTCCCAATCGATCAGCCGTTTCACCCAATCCCCGAGCGCCTCCAGAAAATCCGGATCGTCCATCATGCCGCGGCTCGTGCGCCAGTCGTGCGGGCTTTCGAAGCTTCCTGCCCAAAGCCCCTGCCGCTCGCGCCGGGCTGCCGCCTGTTCCTCGGCGTAACGGCCGGAGGCGATCGCCAGGCCCCGCCGCACCAGTGCGGCATTGATGTTCTCCGTACCGGCATGGCAGCGCACCAAGAGCCTGTGATAGCGGTCGCGGTCGCGGCCGAGGCATTCCGTCCCGGCACCGGCGACAAGGCGCGCCAGAAGTTGCCGCGCCTCCCGGCCGCATGGCCAGACCGCCCCGCGCTCGTCCTCGCAGGTCTGGTCGAGTTCCGGCGCGTCGATGCCCTGAAGCCGCAGTCGTTCGCCATCCGCCGACAGCGTGTCGCCGTCGATCACATGGAAGGGACCGCGTATCACGCTGTCGGCCGACTGATCCAGCTTCGCGGCGATCAGCACGAGAAGGATGAAGAAGCAGGCCAGAACCACGCCATCTCGAACGAACCTGAATATACGCGCCACAATCCGGCCTTATTGGAAAACGGAAGCTTCAGGGAAATGGAAAACAAAACCTTTCCCGGCAGGACTCTCTTAAGGTTTTGACACTAGTCTCTCAACCACCCGGGTAAGCAATCATCGGCCATGAGTAACGGCGTCAGTACCTCGACCGACAAGATCATCGTGGACAAGTCGCGCAGCCATCGCAACAAGGCTGTGTCGAAGGCCGTCCGTGCGACCCGCGAACGCCTGCAATCGAGTGCCAACGGCAATCACGTCTTCGACCGCGACATGCTTTCCATGCATGTCAACGCGGTGCTGCAGGGCGCGGCGATCATGCCGCTCTTCATCGCACTGGTAACGGCGATCGGCATTTATCTGAACCCGGATGCCAATCTCTTCGCCTGGGCGCTCCTGATGCTCAGCGTGCACGCGATCAACGTGCTTCTGGCACGGCGCGCGAGCCGCAAGGAGATCACGGCGTCCGAAACCCGGAAATGGCGCAACAGGCTGCTCGTCGCGCAGGTGCTGATCGGCTCTGGCTGGGCGGCCTTCGCGCTCCAGGGCTGCGATACCTGCTCCGGCGACAGCTATTATTTCTACAAAGGCGCGGTGCTGCTCTTCGCGATCTCGATCACCGCGATGAGCACGTTCATGCTGCGTCTCGGGGTGCTCTTCGGCTTCCTGCCGATGATCGCGGCGCTGCTTGCCACCTCCGTCTTTTCACGGAACGTGCTCGATATCGGCATGACGGCCATGTGCGCCATCGCCGTGGTCTTCTTCCATTACATCGCCGACCGGCTTCACCGTTCCAACCTGACGCTGATGTCCTACCAGTCGGAAAAGGACGACCTGATCGCCGAGCTGGAAGTGGCGAAATCCATGTCGGACGAGGCACGCCGCCGCGCGGAGGAAGCGAACCTCGCGAAATCCCGCTTCCTCGCCTCCATGTCGCATGAGCTGCGCACGCCGCTCAATGCCATTCTCGGCTTTTCCGAGGTAATGAATTCGGAAGTGCTCGGGCCGCTTTCCAACCCGACCTACAAGGAATATGCCGGCGACATCCACCGATCGGGCCAGCATCTCCTCAACCTCATCAACGAGATCCTCGATCTTTCGCGCATCGAGGCCGGCCGCTACGACCTCAGCGAGGAGGCGCTGTCGCTGCTCGAAATCGCCGAGGATTGCATCGGCATGGTGCAGCTTCGCGCCAGCGGCAAGAACATCGTCATCCGCGAGCAGTTCGAGCAGAACCTGCCGCAGGTCTGGGCCGACGAGAAATCCCTCCGCCAAGTGTTGCTGAACCTGCTCTCCAATGCCGTGAAATTCACGCCGCAGGGCGGCGAGGTCACCGTCAAGGTCGGCTGGACGGCCGGCGGCGGCCAGTATGTGGCGATCAAGGACAACGGTCCCGGCATTCCGGAAGACGAAATTCCCGTCGTCCTCTCCGCCTTCGGCCAGGGCTCGATCGCCATCAAGAGCGCCGAACAGGGCACCGGCCTCGGCCTGCCGATCGTCCAGGCGATCCTCGCCAAGCATGATGGCCAGTTCATCCTTCGCTCGAAGCTGCGTGAAGGCACCGAAGCGATCGCCATCCTGCCGGCGACCCGCGTGCTGCAGAGCGTGCCTGCCGTCGCCGATGCACCGGCCATCGAACGGCGCCGCCGGAGCTTTGCTTAAGGGTTCGAGGACGGCCGGGCCGCGAAATCCATCGTCCATGCCCGACGCGGAATAACGACAGGCGCTCCGTGCTACCTACGTAAAGCGGGAAGAGGCCGTTCGTTCGCACGCAGCCGGCAGAAGACCATGAAAGACCCTGGATCCTCGCGTGCCGGCCGGCGGTGGAGACTTCCGGCAAGATACACGCTCCCGCCACTGCCAGAGCAACCCAGCGATTGTCGCGCGAACCCTAGGCGCCGCGCGCGTCCTTCGCCGCCTGGGCATTCTTGCCCGCTTGCGACACGCTGCCCACGCGTGCTCGGTTGACGGACCACCGTCGCCGTCTGCTCTCGATGGGTGTCATGCCGGAATTGCTCGTTTGCCCCGAAGGCCGCTTGCGCTTGCCTTTCGCCTCAGTCTTGAGCGTCAGTGCGCGTTGCGCGCTTTCCCTCAGCGCGTCCTGGGCGGCGATTGCCTGCCTTCGGTGGACCTCCTTGCCCAGACGTTTGGATGCGCCGGCGAATACCTGTTTCCGCCTCGCGGGCTTTTCCACATTTCCCGGAAAACTGCCGCCGCGCTGCTCGGATTTCCCGCGAATGCTGCGGCGGATCTGACGAACGAATGTGCGTTCCTTTTCCCGAAGAGCGCGAATTTTCTGCCGGAGCGCGGATATGTCCTTGTCGCCGACATCGAGGATCGCCGGATAATGGGTTTGGGAAACAACCTCGAACTCGTCCTGCGACAGGACGGAATGTTCTTTCTTCGTCGGTAAGCTCATCGCTCGGCCTCCTCCCTCCTCGATACAGCCGCACGGCTGTAAAGCGAGGTTAGGTAGGGCAGGCATCGTATTCTTCAAATCCGCCCTGGTATCAGTCAGAACCGATCGCGAGGATTATCTTCGGCACAGGGTGTCGGAATCTCATCCAGCCGGTCGTCTTCAAGACAGGCAAGCCATGGAGGACACGATGACGATCACCATTACCGCCTTCGAACGGTCGCCCGACCGCGGCAAGGGCCTGGCGCGCGACATGCGTGTCCGCTGGGCGCTCGAAGAAGCGGGCCAGCCTTACGCCGTTCGTCTTCTTTCGTTCAAGGCGATGAAGGAGCCCGCGCATCTCGCGCTTCAACCTTTCGGGCAGATTCCCACCTATGAGGAAGGCGACCTCGCCCTGTTCGAGTCCGGGGCGATTGTGTTCCACATCGCCGAGCACCACGGGAGCCTGTTGCCGGACGATCAGAATGCCCGGGCGCGCGCGATCACCTGGATGTTTGCCGCACTCAATACGGTGGAACCGCCGATCTTCGAACGTGCGCTCGTCAATATCCTCGAACGCGACGAGCCCTGGTACGAGCAACGCCTGGGTGTTCTCGAAACCAGCATCCGGAAACGGCTGGACGGCCTTTCCAGCTGCCTCGGCAAGGCCAGCTGGCTCGATGGCGCGTTCAGCGCCGGTGACCTTCTGATGATTACGGTGCTGCTCAGGTTGAGAGGATCAGGCATTCTGGAAGAATATCCGAACCTCCTGGCCTATGTCGCCCGCGGCGAGGCGCGGCCCGCATACGGACGTGCTTTCGACGCTCAGCTGGCGGTCTTCACCGCCGCGTCGGCCAAAGGGCTCAGCCGCCGGGTCCCGGCCCGAAAAGCTTAGTCCAACGACCGGCTGATCACCACATATGATGCGAAGAATCCATTGGCGCACAGCAGGCAGAAGACCGCGAAGGAGCCCAGATCCTTGGCATGCCGGCCGACGGTGGAGATTTCCGGCGAGATGCGGTCGACCAGTTCCTCGATCGCCGTGTTCAGGGATTCCATTCCGAACAGCACCAGCATGAGGATGACGAAGACCAGGTAATCGACGGCGGTCGCCCCGACGAGCGCGAAAACGACGAGGCCGGCTGCGAAGGCCATCACCTCCTGCCGGAAAGCCTGCTCGCGCCAAAGCCGCCGCAGCCCCTGCATCGAATAGCGAAATGACGCCACGATCCGGCGGATGCCGCCCGCCTTTTCGATATCGCTGTCGAGCGGCGTCTTTTCCATCGTGTCAGTGGCTCGTCGGTTCAGGGCTCTTGTTGCTGACGCCGGCCTGTTCGAAGGTCGCCATGCCGGAATGGCAGGCGGCGGCAGCTTTCACGATGCCGGCGGCGAGCGCCGCGCCCGTGCCTTCACCGAGCCGCATGCCGAGCGCGAGCAGCGGCGTCTTGCCGAGCTTTTCGATGGCGCGCAGATGTCCCGGCTCGCCGGAGACGTGGCCGATCAGGCAGTGATCAAGAGCGGCCGGATTCGCGGCCTTGAGGATGGAAGCGGCAGCCGTCACGACATAACCGTCGAGCAGGACGGGGATCTTTTCGACGCGGGCGGCGAGGATCGCGCCGGCGATCGCCGCGACCTCGCGGCCGCCGAGCCGGCGCAGCACTTCCAGCGGGTCGGAGAGATGATCCTTGTGGAACTCCACCGCCTGCTTCACCACCGCGATCTTGCGCTCCAGGAGCTCGCCATGCGAACCGGTGCCGGGGCCGACCCAGTCCTCCGCCGCGCCGCCGTAGAGCGCCAGGTTGATGGCCGCTGCGATCGTCGTGTTGCCGATCCCCATCTCGCCGATGCAGAGAAGATCGGTGCCCCCGGCGATCGCCTCCATGCCGAAGGCCATGGTCGCGGCGCAGTCGCGCTCGGAAAGTGCGGCCTCGGTCGCGATATCACCGGTCGGATAATCGAGCGCCAGGTCGAAGATCTTCAGGCCAAGGTCATGGGTAACGCAGATCTGGTTGATCGCCGCGCCGCCGGCCGCGAAATTCTCGACCATCTGCTGGGTCACCGAGGAGGGAAAAGGCGTGATATTATGCCGCGTCACGCCGTGATTGCCGGCGAAGATCGCGACCAGCGGCCGGTTGACGGAAGGTGCCCTTCCCGTCCAGGCAGCAAGCCAGAAGGCGATCTCTTCCAGCCGCCCCAGCGCGCCCGGCGGCTTGGTGAGCTGCCCGTCGCGTTCGCGCGCCGCCACAAGCGCCCGTGCGTCCGGCCCCGGAAGATTGGCTAGCAGGGTACGGAAATCGTCGAAAGGCAGGCCGCTGACACTCATCTCAAAGTCTTTCTATGTCTCGACCGGAAAACTTGTGTTTCCCGGCAAATCGCGCTTCTGTGCGCTTCTCATAATCGGGTAGCAACGGAGGGACAACTGCCAAACGCGACGGAATTCATTGCGGACCTCGCCCGCTCGGTCGGTTTCCTGAGCCGCCTGCCGGTGCCGGATCGCTTTTTCAAGGGTCATGACGGCACGATCTCGCGGGCCGTGCGCGCCTTTCCGGTGGCCGGCCTGGTGATTGCGCTCGTTCCCGCCCTTCTCATGATCCTGCTGCCATCCGGCGATCCCCTGGTCGTCAGCCTGGTCGCGCTCGCCCTCATGACCGCCATCACCGGCGCGCTGCACGAGGACGGATTGGCCGACGCAGCCGACGGGCTCGGCGGCGGGCGCGACAGGGAGCACGCGCTTGCGATCATGAAGGACAGCCGCATCGGCAGCTATGGCGTCGTGGCGCTCATCCTCTCCTTCGGGCTGCGGTCCGCCTCGCTCGCCGCATTGGCCCGTCACGACCCCGCCATCGCCACGCTTGCTCTCATCTCGACCGCAGCCGTCAGCCGCGCCGTCATGGTGGCCCATTGGCGCGCGCTTCCCTCCGCCCGCGAAAACGGCGTCGCGGCGAGCGCCGGACTGCCGGAGGACAGCGCCCGCAATCTCGCGCTCCTCATCGGCGTCGCCGTGGCCATCTTCCTCCTCGTGCCGGTCCTCGGCGTGCCCAAAGTGCTGTTCTCCCTGATCGTCACCGCCGCCGCAGGCTTCGGCTTCACCCGCCTCGTGCGGAAAAAGCTCGGCGGCCATACGGGCGATACGATCGGCGCTACACAACAGATAAGCGAGATCGTGATGCTCACAATCCTTGCGCTCGCCGCATGAACCTCCGATATATTCGCCTATGATCTCGCCCTGCATTCTCGTCTGTTCCATCGACATCAAGACCGGCTATTGCTTCGGCTGCGGGCGCACGCGCGAGGAAATCGCCGCATGGATGGATTATTCCGACACGGAACGCCGCGAACTCATGGAAATCCTTCCTGCACGGCTGGAAACGGTCGAACGCAGGCCGCGGCGCGAGACGCGCCGTTCACGCATGGCCCGGGAGCGGGACGACGCATGAACGCGCTTACCGTCATCCTGATAGTCCTCGGCATCGGGCTTGCCCTCCTCATCTTCAACCACGATGCCGGCCAGACATTCGGCATCGCCAACGAGGATTTCGGCCGGATCGTCTTTCTCCTGCCGCTCGCCGGCCTGCTGTCGGTCGGCATCCTCGCCGGACGACGCGGCAATGCCGGACAGGCGCTGCGCAACCTCGCCATCTGGCTGCTGATCGCGCTCGGTCTGGTCGCCGCCTATCTCTATCGCGACGATGCCCGCAATGTCGGCGCCCGCATGGTGGCCGGCCTCCTGCCCGGCACCGCGGTCGTGGTCACGACGAGCGAAGGCGCCGACGAGGTGATCATCCACAAGACGCGCGGCAGCCATTTCCAGACCAATGTCCGCATCGAGGGCAAGGTGCTGCCGATGCTCGTCGATACGGGCGCCAGCACCGTCGTCCTCTCCTATGACGACGCCCGTGCCATCGGCCTCGACCCGCAGGATCTCGACTACACCGTCAGCGTCATGACCGCCAACGGCCGTGCCATGGCAGCGCCGGTCCGCCTCGAAGAGGTCTCCATCGGCCCGATCGTCAGAAGGGATATCCGCGCCATGGTGGCGGAAGAGGGACAGCTGGAACAAAGCCTGCTCGGCATGAGCTTCCTCTCGACGCTCGGCTCGCTGCAGATGCAGACGGACGAGTTGCGGCTGAGGGACTAGCCGAAATCCGCAACCGTTTCGCCCGCGCCGTCGCCCTTCCTGCGGAACTGGCTGGGCGGCGTGCCGATGATGCGCTTGAAGGCGCGGCTGAAGGAGGCTTCCGCGTCATAGCCCAGACGTTCGGCGGCAACGGCCACCCGCATCCCGTCCTTCAGCCATTGCCGCGCCTGATGCATGCGCACCCGTGCCACGTAGCGCGCCGGCGTTTCGCCCACGACCCTGAGGAAGCGTTCGGCAAAGCCCGAGCGGGAAACGCCCATGATCCGCGCCAGCGCCGCTACGCTCCAGTCCCTGTCCGGCTCCAGGTGAATCGCGACCAGCACGCGGCCGACCTCCGGATTGCGCACCGCCGCGATCCAGCCCGTCGTGTCGCCGCAGCCATGCTCGACCCAGGCGCGGATGAGCGTGGCGGTCAGGACATCGGCAAGCCGGGCGAGGATGCCGCCGGCTCCCACCCGGTCGAGCTCCACCTCGCGGGCCATGGCTTCGAGAAGATGCGGGATGGCCGGCTCCTTGTTTCCGAGAGCGCTGGTCAGCATCACCTCCGGCATCATCTGCAGAAGCGGGTGCAGCTTGTCGAGGTTGAAGCGCATGGAAGCGGTGAAGGCAAGCGTCCCGCCCTTCGCATCCGCGCATTGCACGTCGAAAACCCCTTGGCACACTTCCTTGCGCCCGAAGCGGTCGAAAGGCGTCGGCGTCAATCCCGGCGCGCTCGCAAGCACATGCTCGTCGCCGCGCGGCAGGAGCACGGCGTCGCCCGCCTCCAATTGCAGCCATTCGCCGGACGAGGTCTGAAGCCAGCAGCGACCGAATCCGATGAAGTGGAAACGCGCCGCCTCCTGTGCCGGGAAGGATGTCGCCCAGGGTTCGGAGAGCCGGCAGCGATTGTATTCGACGCCGTCGAGCCGCAGTCCGCGCAGCATCTCGCTCAGCGGATCGATGACGTTTTGAACTTCCTGTTTGGACGAATGGTCAAGCATGTCGGATTTTCTAGCATAGAAACGACAGCCTGTCACGCGTATGCCTGTGCCCCCATAACATAGGAAACGATCATGACAGATTTCACCCACGAACCGGAAAATCCGTCATCCGACGCGCCCGGCAGGGCCGCGTGGGATGCGGTCGTCTCGCTGGCGCTCGGCGTCTTCGGTCTCGTCACCGCGGAGTTCCTGCCGGCGAGCCTGCTCACCCCCATCTCCGCCGATCTCGGCATCAGTTCGGGCACGGCGGGCCAGACCGTCACGGTGACGGCCGTCGTGGCGGCCTTCGCCGGCCCCGGCGTCGTCATCGGCACGCGCAGCCTCAACCGGCGCTGGACGCTGTTCGGGCTGACGGCGCTTCTCATCGTCTCCTGCGGGCTCGCCGCGATCGCCAACGGGCTGACGCTGCTGCTGCTCTCGCGCGTCCTGCTCGGCATCGGGCTCGGCGGCTTCTGGGCGATGTCGGGGGCGCTCGCCATGCGGCTCGTGCCGATGCAGCTTTTACCACGGGCCATGGCGATCATCTTCACCGGCGTCTCGGTCGCCACCGTCACCGCCGCGCCGCTCGGCGCCTATATCGGCGCGACGCTCGGCTGGCGGGCGGCCTTCGTGCTTTCGGCAGCGGTCGGCGTCGTGGCGCTGCTGGCCCAGGCGGTCACCATCCCCTCGCTGCCGCCGGCCGGACATGCCGGGCTCGGCACGCTCGCGGCCGTGCTGAAGCGTCCGAAGATCCGCATCGGTCTCTTCGCCACGCTCTTCATCGTCGCCGGCCATTTCGCGGGTTTCACCTATATCAGGCCCTATCTCGAACAGATTCCGCGGCTCGACGTGGAGATGGTCTCGCTCGTGCTGCTCGCCTTCGGCGTCGGCGGCTTCTTCGGCAACATCGTCGGCGGCATGATCACCGAACGCAGCGCGACGACGGGCGTGGTCTTCGCCTCCAGCCTCATCGCGGTCGCCGGTGCGATCCTCGTTTCGGCCGGCGCGTCCGAGATCACGTCCGGAATTGCCGTGACCCTCTGGGGCTTCGCCTTCGGCGCGCTGCCGGTCAGCATCCAGAGCTACATCACCCGGGCCGCCCCGGATGAAGCGGAAAGTGCGGGCGCGCTGCTGCTCACCACGTTCCAGATCGCCATATCGAGCGGCGCGGTGCTCGGCGGCCTCCTCATCGACCTGCAGGGACCGCTCGGCGTCATGTCCTTCCTCGGCATCGCCGCCATCCTCGGCGCGTCGGTCATGGTGGCGCGCGGCGGCCGGCAGGTCCAGCTCAGCCAGGGCTGAGCCCCGCCCGAAAGCTCAAATCGGCTGCGGTCAGTTCCGCAGCCGGTAGCCCGTCCTGAAGATCCAGCCGAGGATCGACAGACAGATCACCAGGAAAAGCCCGATCATGCCGAGGCTGATCACCGGATTGACGTCGGCAATCTCGAAGAAGCTCCAGCGGAAGCCGCTGACGAGATAGAGCACCGGATTGAAATGGCTGACCGCCTGCCAGAAGGGCGGCAGCATGTCGATCGAATAGAAGCTTCCGCCCAGGAAGGTCAGCGGCGGCACGACCAGCATCGGCACGATGTTGAGCTGCTCGAAATTCTTCGCCCAGATGCCGATGATAAAACCGAACAGGCTGAAGGTCAGCGCCGTCAGCACCAGGAACACGATCATCATCAACGGATGGGCGATCGAGATGTGGACGAAGAAGGAAGCCGTCGCCAGGATGATGAGCCCGATGATCAGCCCCTTGGTGGCCGCCGCCCCGACATAACCGATCAGGATCTCCGTCATGGCAACGGGTGCGGACAGGATCTCATAGATCGTGCCGGTGAATTTCGGGAAATAGATGCCGATCGACCCGTTTGCGATGCATTGGGTGAGCAGCGTCAGCATGATCAGCCCCGGCGTGATGAAGGAGCCGTAGGAGACGCCTTCGATCGTCTCGATGCGCGAGCCGATCGCGGTGCCGAAGACGATGAAATAGAGCGACGTGGTGATGACCGGCGAGATGACGCTCTGCAGCAGCGTGCGCCGCATGCGGGCCATCTCGAAGTAATAGATCGACTTGATCGCCTCGAAATTCATGCTTCTTCTCCCGCTTTTTCCTCGACCAGCGCGACGAAAATGTCCTCGAGCGAACTCTGCCGCGTGGAAAGGTCGCGGAAATGGATGTCCTCGGCGGCGAGCGCCGAAAGAAGCGAGGCGATGCTGCCCTGCCCTTCCTCGCCCTGATATTCGTGGACGAGCGCCGTGCCGTCGTCGTCAAGCGTCAGGTTGTAGAGCGCCAGGCTCTCCGGCAGCGATTTCAGAGGCTCGGAAAGTTCGAGGCGGAGCTGCTTGCGGCCGAGTTTCTGCATCAGCGCCGTCTTCTCCTCGATCAGCAGCAGCTTGCCGCCGTTGATGACGCCCACCCGGTCGGCGATCTCCTCCGCCTCCTCGATATAATGCGTGGTGAGGATGATGGTGACGCCATTCTCCCGCAGCTTTTCGACCACCTGCCACATTTCGCGGCGCAGGTTGACGTCGACGCCGGCGGTCGGTTCGTCGAGGAAGAGGATCTGCGGCTCGTGGGCCAGCGCCTTGGCGATCAGCACGCGCCGCTTCATGCCGCCGGAAAGCTCGCGCAGCATGTTGTCCTTCTTCGACCAGAGCGACAGGTCCTTCAGGATGCTTTCGATCAGCGCCGGGTTCGGCTTCTTGCCGTGCACGCCGCGGGAGAAACTCACCGTATTCCAGACGGTCTCGAACATGTCGGTCGTCAGTTCCTGCGGCACGAGGCCGATCATCGCCCGTGTCCTGCGGAAATCCCTGACCACGTCATAACCGCCGACCAGCACCGTCCCCGAGCTCGGATTGACGAGCCCGCAGATGATCGAGATCAGCGTCGTCTTGCCGGCGCCGTTCGGCCCGAGCAGCGCCAGGATCTCGCCTTCCGCGATCTCCAGGTCGACGCCCTTCAGCGCCTGGAACCCGTTTTCATAGGTCTTGGTGAGGTTCTTTATGGAGACGACGGAAGTCATGCCAACAGGTCTTCTTCAGGAATCGATTTGCGGAATTCGCCGCCAATATAGGTACGACAGCCTTCGAAACCATCCCTGATAGAAGAATATTGCGTTCGGATATCAGACTATAATCGTCAGGAAGAACTGGATCGAAATAAAGACCAGGAAGATGCCCGTCGCTTGGAAGCCGCCACGGCACCGCCAGCGGCGAGCGCCAGCACGAAGGGCATCAGCTCGATAACGGGGGGCATCGGAACTCCGGCGGGACTGGCCGGAAAGAAAGAGGGGGCTCAATGCACGGCTGTCATTTTTCCGTGACGTTCATACAGCATTGTTCCCGCCAGGCAAGCAACGGTCCCGCCTCTCTACGCCGCACGTAACCCTTCGCGCGACCGTCATGACCAAGACGTTTCAGCTCTCTATTTCCGCTTGCCGCACATACGCTGTTTTCGAGTATGAGTTTCTGGTTTTCGGAGGTCCGGCTTCTCCTCGCGAATCCGCCTCCGCTCTTGCCGGCCTCCGTGCCGGCTTTCTTTTTGTCGGCCTTTGGAACACCGGGCCGATGGGATGTACGCCCTTTTCGCCTATTGCCGCATCCCGCGCTTTTTGTTTTCCTTTTCCGCGAGGCGGTGTCGTCTCAGGCCCCACATCACCCCCATGACGATGCAGCTTCAGCGGCCGGGTGCAATGCCCGGTCGCTTCCTTTTGCGCCGCAGGCGATCAGCCGCGACGGCCGGCCCCGGACCGGCGCTTTTTCGGCAGCGCATGCCGCCAGGCCGTCTCCAGCGCATCCTTGAGATCGGTCTCGTCGAGCTCCGACAGGATGCAGGTCGTCCAGCCCTGCCGTCCCCAGGCGTTCGGAATGGGCGAGAAGGCGTCCGGCAGCATCATGCATTTGAATTGCTGCTCGTCGGGCGTGAAGTTGAAATTCGCGGTCAGGCCGTCGGCTGCAAGCGTCACGTAGGTACGCCTGACCTTGAAGGCCGCCCGGTCGAAATGCGGCGCCTCGACGGTCCCTTCGAGCGACAGGGCCAGGCGGCGCAGAACATCCCCCGTGGCCATCGGCAGGCTCCTCAGCTGCAATAGCGCCTGCCGCTCTTGCGCGAGCGCAGGTCGAAATGGAAATGGTTCCAGTGCTCCGCATTGCTGCCGGGGCCGAGAACGGTGCTGAAATATTTGCAGCTGTCGCTGCGCACCGCCTTCAGAAGCCCGCCTTCGCGGAACGAGAAGAGCCCCTTCTTGCGCACATCGATCTCATGACCGTTCTTCAGCACGATCCGGCCGACATCGATCGCATTGCCCTTCGCGTGTTCCGATATCGGGTTGTAGCGCTGGCGGCTGTTGTTCATGCGCCGGCAGGAATAGCCGCCGAGGGGAACGATCTTCTCCACCCCGGTCAGATAGCGCATGCGGGCGGACGGAGCGAGTTCGTTCTTCACCCATTTGGCGAAGGCGAGCGTCGCCTGGCAGTTGAGCGTGACGGCCGGCTTGACGTCGATATTGCCGGAAAGGCCGGAGAGCTTCACCGGATAGTCGATGCCGCAGCTCGGGCCGTTGGAGATGCGCGGCCGATCCTCGAACTCGACGCCGAGGCGGCGCAGCTCCGCGCGGCAGCTCACTTCCGACTGCGGCATGGCGCCTCTGATCCACGGCTGGTCGCGCTGGCTCATCGGACCGCTGTCGTCCATCGGTCCACGGTCGTTCACCGGGTTGTCGGGGCGCAGCATCGCCACCTGCTGCGTGCCGGCGGCAGGCGCGCGGCCGGGAGGAGTGACGCGCGAGCCGTCGCCCCAGGTCGCGCCCGGACCGGCCCCCGGGCCAGCCATCGCGCCGTTCCTGATGTCGCCCTGCAGGCCGGCGCCCTGCCGCTTCGGCGGCACGGCCACGCGGTCGTCGGACATCGGTTGAGCGATCGGCTGGCGGCGCGGCGAAAGCGCCCTTGGATTGTCCGTGCCGATGCCGTCGACCACCGGCTGGTCGCCGACGCCTTCGGCGATATCGGAATCCTCTTCCTCGGCAAGCCCCGTGACGTCGCTCTCGTCGGGGCCGAAACCGAATTCGGCGTCCATGTTGACGCCCTCTTCGGGGATGGTCGTCGGTCCGCCGTCGGCCGGAGCCTGGCCGGCGGAGCCCTGCCGTCCCGACAGCCGCATCGCCTCGTCGCTGTCGATCATCGGCAGGCGGCCCTGCCGCGCCGGCGCCGGCTGCGCTGATGCCTGCTGCGAAGGCGGCGCATCGAGCGGTGCGGACTGCACCTGTTCCGGCGCCCTCAGATAATGGCCGCTGTCGCCGGTATAGGCATCGCCGGCGCCCACGGAGTTCGGCGCATTCCTGTAGTCGGCGCCGCTCACCTGGGAAACGGGCGCGGAATTCATCCGGTAGGCCTGCTCGGAAACCGGCTCGGGCGGAACGTTGTTCACGGGGGCGATGGCGCCGACGCGCGTGCCGTTGTCGATCGGCGCAGGCGGCACGAGATCGCCTGCGGAACAGGCAGCCAGCATCGTCGAGATCATCAGCGAGGCCATGGCCCGCCGAGAAAGGGAAGCATACGCCATACCAGTTGCCACTCTTCCGGTGCCGAAATGACACACATCGGGATTTTAGTGAGAGCCGGTAAACGAAAGCTTGCGCAAACAAGGCTCTTTCGTGGTCATTTCTCGAGGTGCTTGCCGCAAAGCCGCACCGTATATCGCTCCATGGGTCGGCGATGGCACGTGAAAAACCCGCCGGAACCGTCAGCTCCGGCGGGCCAGGTAAGGCTTCACCGATCAGGCGGCGCGGGAGCGTGCCGAGGCGCCGTAACCCGCTCCCCTTCCCTCGTCGCCAAGCCGGAAGGCCGAAAGCAGGCCCTGCAGCTGCAGGCTCTGTTCGGCGAGCGTCTGGCTCGCCGCCGTGGTCTCCTCCACCATCGCCGCGTTCTGCTGGGTCATCTGGTCCATGTGGTTGACGGAGGCGTTGATCTCCTGCAGGCCGGTCGCCTGTTCGCGGGCGGCGGTGGCGATCGTCTCCACATGCGCGTTGACCCGTTCGACCAGCGTGGCGATCTCGACCAGCGCGTCACCGGTGGAACGAACGAGCGAGACGCCGCCCTCCACCTCACGGGCGGAATTGCCGATCAGTTCCTTGATCTCCTTGGCGGCATTGGCGGAGCGCTGCGCCAGTTCGCGCACCTCCTGCGCCACGACCGCAAAGCCCCTGCCCGCCTCGCCGGCGCGCGCCGCCTCGACGCCGGCGTTCAGCGCCAGGAGGTTGGTCTGGAAGGCGATCTCGTCGATCACCGAGATGATCTGGTTGATGCGGTTCGAACTCTCCTCGATGCGGCCCATGGCGTCGATCGCGTTGCGGACGATCTGGCCCGAGCGGCCGGCGCTTTCCTTCGTCTCGTTGACCATGGTGCGTGCCTCATGCGCCCGTTCGGACGCGGTGCGGACGGTAGCGGTGATCTCGTCGAGCGCGGCGGCAGTTTCTTCGAGCGAAGCCGCCTGCTGTTCGGTGCGCCTCGAGAGGTTGCCCGTCGCGCCGGAGATATCCGAAGCGCTGTCGCGCACCACGAGGCTCGTCTCGGCAATCGCCTCGATCGCCCGGTGCAGCGATCCGACGGCGGCGTTGAAGTCGTGGCGCAGCTTCGCATAATCCTCCCCGATATCGGCGAGCGAGACGGAAAGGTCGCCGTCGGCTAGCGCTTCCAGCGCCCGGCCGAGCTCGCTCATCGCGCGTCCCTGACGTTCGGCTGCGGCGGCCATCGTCCGCTCGTTGCCGGAACGCTCGTCGGCCAGCGCACGGGCCTGCTCGGCCTCGCGGGCCTGCAGCCCGGCGCGTTCCTCGACGCTGTCGCGCAGCACGACGAGCGCCCGCGCCATCTCGCCGATCTCGTTCTTCTCGCCGGTGCAGGGCACGGCGACGCCCGCCTCGGCTGAGGCGATCGACTGCAGCACCTGCCGGATCTTGCCGATCGGTCCGGTGACGCTCTTCACCACGAAGGCCGCGCCGCCGATCAGCACCAGGGCGCCGACGCCGAAGATGGCGGCAAAGTTGATCGCGTCGCGGCGGAACATGGCATGCAGGTCGTCCACATAGACACCGGTGCCGACGATCCAGCCCCAGGGCGCGAAGCCCGCCACATGCGAATATTTCTCGACCGCCTCCTCGAAGCCCGGCTTCGGCCAGTAATAGTCGACGAAGCCCTTGCCGCTCGGGCTCGCCTTGACCGTGTCGACGAATTCCACGAACAGGAATTTGCCGTTCGGGTCCTTGTCGCCCGTCAGGTCCTTGCCGTTCATCTCCGGCTTGATCGGATGCATCACCATGCGCGGCAGCATGTCGTTGATCCAGAAATAGCCGGTCCCGTCGCCGTAGCGCATCACCGAGATGACCGCTTTGGCCTCGGCCTGGGCCTCCTCGCGGGTCATCGCGCCGGAAGCCTCCAGCGCCTGGTATTTCTTAAGTACCGTCAGCGCGACGTCGTTCATCTGGGCAAGACCCGCCTTGCGTTCGCGCTCCGACGAAGCATAGGTCTGGAACAGGCTGAATATCATCGCCCCGCCAAGAATGACGAGCGACAGAAGTACAAGGCAGTAAAGCCGCCAGGAAATAGTAAACCGTTGCATGACACCCCCCTTTGTTACAGTTCACCTTAAATTTTAATGAGTGAAAGTTACCAGGTAGTGAAGCGCCGCAATGATCGCGCATAACGCGCATTAGGCCCGCCTAAACTTTTGATGAGAAACACATTCCTGATCGGAGTTTTCTTCTCCCTTCGGGGCCGCTAGTCTTCCAGCGGGAGGAATCGCCCGAAAACCGCTGAAGCAAGAGGGATTGCCATGACCGAATCGAAGAAGCCGACCGGCGAGCTGACGCTGCGCACCCTCGCCATGCCGGCGGATGCCAACGCCGCCGGCGATATCTTCGGCGGCTGGGTCATGGCCCAGATGGACCTGGCGAGCGGCATCCGCGCCGCCGAGCGCGCCCGCGGCCGCGTGGTCACCGCGGCGGTCAAGGAAATGGCCTTCGAACTGCCGGTGAAGATCGGCGACACCCTCAACGTCTATACGGAGATCACCCGCGTCGGCCGCACCTCGATCACGCTGTCCGTCGAGGCCTGGGCGCATCGTGCCCGCCACCGCATGCTGGAAAAGGTCACGGCCGCCACCTTCATCATGGTGGCGCTTGACGAGGACGGCATGCCGACGCCCGTCCCCGCGGAGGAGTGATCCGGATGGATGCGCCGACCGCCGCCGAGACGTTCACCCATATCCGCATCGTCATGGGCATGGTGGTCAGCCTCAGCCTGGCCCGACTGCTCAACGGGCTTGCCGGCATCGTGCAGCATCCCCGCGCCGCCCGCATCTACGCCGTCCATCTCGGCTGGGTGGCGTTCATGTTCCTTTTCCTGGTGCATTTCTGGTGGTGGGAATACCGACTGCACGGCCTGCCGGCCATCAGCTTTGCCACCTATCTGTTCCTGATCCTCTTCTGCGCGCTGTTCTTCTTCCTCTGCGCCCTCATCTTCCCGACCTCGATGCAGGACTACGACGGCTACGAGCACTATTTCATGTCGCGGCGGAAATGGTTCTTCGGCTTCCTGGCGGCAATGCTCCTCACCGATATCGTCGATACGGCGCTGAAGGGGCGCGACTATTTCTTCTCGCTCGGCGTCGAATACCCGGCACGCACGGCGATCTACATCGTCCTCAGCCTGATCGCCGTCATGACCGGCAACCGGCGCTACCACGCCGCCTTCGTGGCCTTCGCGCTCTTCTATCAGCTCTACTGGATCTTCAGGGTCTACGATATCCTGACGTAGGGTGAGGCTCACCCTTTCACGTAGACCGACGATTTGTCGAAGGTGAGCCCCGGAAAGACCTTGGCGGTAAGATTGCCGGGGCTGACGCCGAACTGCCGGTAAAGCATGGCGGCGGCGACCTCGCGCACGTCGCCGGTCGGCGTGAGGTCGCGTCGGTCGAGCAGCTTGTCCTCCGAAAGCCCCGGCCAGGTTCCCAGAACCTTGCCGCCGGGGATGGCGCCGCCGGCCAGGACCGCAAGCCCGCCGGTTCCGTGGTCGGTGCCGCTGGTGCCGTTCTCGCGCGCCGTGCGGCCGAATTCCGTCATCGCCAGCACGGCGGTCTTCCGCCAGACATCGTCGCCCATCGCTTCCTTCAGCGTGGTGATCGCGACCGCCAGGCTGCCTACGGCCTTTCCGAATTGCGCCCGCTGCCCGACATGCGTGTCCCAGCCGTTGATCGAGAAGCTGGCGATCCGGTAATCCTCGCGCAGCATGCCGCCGGCAAGCTGCGCCATGTCGGTTATGCCCGCGCCGCGCCTGGCATCGCCATAGAGGGAATCGGCGGACATGTCCGTCTTCTTCGCTTCGGCCATGGCCCTCGCAAAGGCCTCGTCGCCCGCGTAAAGCCGGTCGAGGAAGGCGATCTCGTCGTCGGCAAGCGCGAAATTGCTCTGGCTCGACCAGGAATCCGCCTCGTTCGGGCCGCTGAGGATCAGTTCCATCGAGGTGTTGATGTCGATCGCCTTGCGTGCATCCGAGCGCGGGATGACCGACAGCGCCCGGTTCAGCCATCCCGAACGCTCGCTCTTGTCGCTGCCGCCCGTTTCCAGCATGTCCTGCCCGTCGAAATGGCTGCGCTGGTTGCGATAGGGCGTGGAGACCGCATGCACGAAGGAGAGCTCGCCCGCCTGCCACAGCGGCATCAGCGCCGATGCCGCCGGATTGAGGCCGAAAAAGCCGTCGAGGTCGATCAGACCCGTATCCGGCATCATTCCGAGCTTCGGCCTCAGCGCCGCATAGGCCGGGTCGCCATAGGGCTGCACCAGATCGAGTCCGTCCATGGCGCCGCGCAGGATGATGGTGACGAAACGGTTGTCGCCCGGCGTCGCCGCGAAGGTCACCGGCGTCAGCACCGGTGCCGCCGCCGCGCAACAGGCGCCGGCCAGGAACGTGCGGCGGGACAACAGCAGGCTGTCATGCGAAGTCATCGGTCATCTCCTGTTGAATTCGGGGGACGCAAGAACCATGGTGATGCCGTGCACCTTGCTGGGCGCCTGCGCCACGATCTGGCGGGTCTCCGGCCGGGCCGCTTCGCCGAGCGCCGCCTCCAGAAATTCGGAGGGCTCCATCTTCTGCCCGAAGGTTCGGGCGATCATGCGCGACCAGGCGATCCGCTCGCTGAGCTGGCTCGCCGACAGCCAGACGCCGGCCTCGTCGGCGAAACCCGCCGGGCTCGGCGGCTGCCAGACCGGCTGCCCCATGCGCTGCAGGGCACCGAGCGTCAGGGCGTTCGCCCGCGCGGCCCTTCGCCTCGCATTCTCCCGCGTCGCGACCGCGCCGGCCATTTCCATGGCCTTGCCCACCGGCCCTTCCTCCTCGTCGTCCATGTCGCGCACGAGGTTCGCAAAACTCTTTTCCGGCAGGCCGAGCGCCCGGAACCCCGATACGACGAATTCGAAGGGCTGCTTGATCTTCCGGCCAGGCTCCGACCAGGCGCGCGGATGGGACAGCATGGCGCGATAGACGTCGGTGAGATTGCCCCTGCTCTTCATCCAGGCGTCGACCATCGGCTCGACCATGTCGTCCGGGGGCGTGTCGGCGATGAAATGCCGGACGAGCTTGCCGGAGATGTGCCGGGCCGTCTTCGGATCGGCAGCCAGATCCTCCAGCATCAGCACATGATCCTGGCCGTCGCCTTCGTCGTCCTGGTAGGTGCGGTCGAGCAGCGTGATCGGCCCACCCTCCGCCAGCCGCGGCTGATAGACCACTTCGAGCGTCCGGTTGTCGACCGTAAGGCCGGTCAGGACGAGGGCGGCGGCGCGCACGTCGTCCTGCGTATAGCCGCTGCCGGCGCCGAGCGTATGCAGTTCCAGCAGTTCCCGGCCGAGATTCTCGTTGAGGCCGCGGCGGTTCCTGCGGCCCGCGGGCGAGTCGGGTCCGACGCTCTGGTTCTGGTCGAGATAGATCAGCATGGCCGGATGCAGGATCGCCGCCGAAAGCAGTTTCGAGAAGGAGCCGCCGATATTCGGGCGGATCGCCTGCGCCTCGTAAAGCGGCACGATCATGCGCATCGGCCGGGACTTCAGGACGCTGGTCGAAAAGTGATCGACCCAGAAGCTCGCCAGGCGCTCATGAAAGCCGAGCGGCGAATGCACCGCATTACCGACCCGGGCCATGGCGTCCAGACGATAGGTACGCTGGATTTCCTGCTGCGTTTCCTTGCGGATACTGTCATTGGGATTGCCGCCCTGGCGGGCCTTCGCCTCGGCAACGAGAACCGAGATCACGCGGGTCGCATTCTCGAGCCTGCCCGCCGCCCCTTCGCGGGGAAATCCCGGCTTCCGCGATACCCCTTCCTCGATCTGCGCCAGCAGCGCTTCGGCATCTGCGGACGGCTCCTCGCCGGGGCGAAGACCATAACCGAAACGGATTGCAGCCAAGGTCGGGTTTGAAAGAGCCATTCAGCCATTCCTCGTTCGGCATTCTCGTCTGGGAGCACGCTTCAAGCGTCCGCGACAATTGTGGTGGAAACGGTCGAAAATTGCGGCCATTTCGCGACATGGACAATTTGTAATTCCAACGGTGGATGAGCCTCGTATTTTCAACGACAACCCTCGACCCCTCTTTTGGTTGCGCAACATGACTTCCAATCAGAAACGTCGCCGCCTTCGTGCATGACGCCCAAGCGGCAGGAAACGTGCGAAAAGCCGGCCGCCGCCTTCAGTGGTCCATGATTGCGGCACTGCCAGCAATATCGTCCCGCCTGATCTGGGGAAAACCTTGAAATTGAAGGGGGACCTTAAAGGATTTTTATAGGAGTCCCGCCATGTTCGCGCCGTCTGGTCACCCCCTCATTCGACGGCGCTAATGGAAGCGGATCTGAAAACCGGCATGATGCCCTCCACGCTTGAAATCGATATCAAGCGCGCCCAGGCTTCGGCGATGATCGAGCGCCTGCTGCTGACGCTGCTGACCAACGCTTTCGTCTCCTTGTCCGCCCTCTTCGTGACGACGATCGACCGTGGCCTGACCTTTTCCGCATCCGTGTGGCTTGCCGCCTCTCTCGGTGTCCTGGTTCTCCGCTTCTTCTCGGCTGCGGCGCTGAAGCGCCTGGAAACGGTCGAACGCCGGCCTCGGCATGCTCTCGGCGTCATGACCGCCGGAGCATTTCTCAGCGGCCTCGTGTGGGCGGCGCTGCCGTTGTCGGTCTCGGATTTCGAACCGCTCGGCACGGACAGCGGCCTTTATCTCATGATGTGCGGCATGGCGACCGGCGCAGTCCTGGTGGGGGGCGCCTATAGCCTGATTTCGCTTGCCTTCTCCCTGCCGCCGCATCTGGCCGTCATGGTCGCCTTGCTCGCCAGCGACGATCTGAACGGCGCGATCCTTGCTCTCGACGTCGTGGCCTTGACGATCGTTCTCATCCGCAGCAGCCGCATGAGCGAGGCCGTCTTCGTCGGCAACGTGCTGAGCAAGCTCAAGGCGACGGCACTCGCCGATTCCCTCTCCGCCGCCAATGCCGACATCCTGCGCGCCAACTATCGTCTGGAAATCCTCGCCAGCTGCGATCCGCTGACCGGGCTTGCCAACCGCGCCGCCTTCAACACCGCACTGTCGGCCGGCATTTCCGCCGCGCTCGCCAGGGACGAGCGGCTCGCCCTCCTCATCCTCGATCTCGACCGCTTCAAGTCCATCAACGACACGCTCGGCCACAGCGCCGGCGACGTGCTGCTCATCGAGATCGGCGATCGGCTGCGGGCCGCGGTCGACGGCAGGGGGACGGTCGCCCGGCTCGGCGGCGACGAGTTCGCCGTCATCCTGGGCGGACCGGACGCACAGGGCCTCGCCCGCGAACAGGCCGAGCGCATTCTCGAGCGCGGGCGCCAGCCGGTCATGCTCGACGGTCAGCCGACGGTCGTCGGAACCTCGATCGGCATCGCCCTCTTCCCGGATCACGCCGGCACGGCCGAAGACCTGTTCATCGCGGCCGACATGGCGCTCTACCGCGCCAAGGATGGCGGCCGCCGCCAGTGGCGCGAATTCGAGCCCGCCTTCCGCTCGAAGGCCGAACGCCAGCACCAGATCGAGCAGGAGCTTGCCGAGGCGCTGAGGACCGGCGATGTCGAGGCCTGGTTCCAGCCGCAGATCAATCTCGGATCCCGGGAGATCATCGGCTTCGAGACGCTGGTGCGCTGGCACCATCCCTATCTCGGGCCGATCGCGCCGCCGGAAATCGTCGCGGCCGCCCAGGCCGTCAATCTCTCGGACCGGCTCACCGCGACGGTCGCGGAAGCGGCCTGCAAGCTGCTCAACCGCCTGCCCTCGCTCGGCCTGCCGAAAGCAATCGTGTCGATCAACGTCTCGCCGCGCGAGTTCGACCTCTATTCCGTCGCCGACCTGCTCGACCGCATCAGCCGGACGCATCTCATCGATCCGGCGCTGTTCGAGATCGAGATCACCGAGGAAGCCATACTCGATCCGTTCGTCGCCGGCGAGCAGCTGAAGCATATCGAACGCTCCGGCTACAGGCTGGCGGTCGACGATTTCGGCGCCGGCCATTCCTCGCTCGCCTATCTCGTGCAGATCAAGGTCGGCCGGCTGAAGCTCGACCGCCGCTTCGTCGCCGGCATCGGGCAGAGCCGCCAGAACCAGGAGATCGTCGGCGCCATGGTCGGCCTCGGCCGGGCGCTTTCCATGGATGTCGTTGTCGAAGGCGTCGAGAGCGAGGAGGAGGCCTGCGGCCTCAGGGCGCTCGGCGTCGAGACCGCCCAGGGCTATTTCTTCGGCCGGCCGATGCCGGCCGAGCGCATCGCCGGCTGGATCGAGAGCCGCCGCAACCTGGCGCGGCGGCAGGTGGCTTAGCCTGCGCGGCGAAAGCTGACGGCAAGCCGCCCGACCGTTGAGCGCACCGGCACCCTGGCCCCAACGAGCGGCATGGCGGCGGGAGCCTCAGTCGATCAGCCTCAAAACGGCGACCCATGGAAGCTTCTTGCCGTCTTCGACGCGCGGCTCCAGTTTTCCGTCCGGCTTCAGACCGAATTTCTTCTGCGAAACGGAATTGCCGACATTGCCGCCGACCGTCAGAAGCTTGCGCGCTGCGCTGTCCACGGAAACGACGATGTCCGAATGCGATGCATAGAAGGAATCCGCCTGATAGAAGGACCGCGCCTGCTGGAAATCGAAGCCCGCGGCACTTCCGCGACCGAAATGCAGAATATCCCCGATTTTGGGGGCGTAGAAATCCGGATGCATGGCTTCGTAGAGCGCATTGGGGCGGCCGGTGATGAAGTCCTGCACATAATGGCAATGAGCCTGGGCATACTTGAAACGGTCGACGCCGCCGGCATTCTTCACGACGTATGAAATGAATGCGGCGGACCAGGCGGGATTCTCGAACTTGCCGGCGGAATTCTTGATCTTTGTCTGTCCGTTATACGGCAGGCCAAGCGCCTCCCAATATTTCCCGACCCGCAGATATTGCGGATCATCGGCTTCCTTCCTGCTGCCCCTTTCGAAAAAAGCCCATTCCGCTTCGCAAAACGCCAGCAGCTTGGCCAGGAAGGTGGTCGCGTCGGCAGCCGCTTCCAGCGGCTTTCCGTCCCCCGAAAAGGCTTTCGACTTGCCCGCATGCGTCAGCAGATAATCCCGCGGCAAGGGCGTGTTCGGCGCGAAGCCGTGATAGTGCACATCCTTGGCTGCATCGTTGCCGAATACCGCAACCGCGTTGTCGACGACGAAGTCGCCCCAGGTCGCCAGAGCGTTCGCACTGGAAAGATAGGGATTGAGGAAATGCGTCGCGCCGCGGACGGAACACGGTCCGCCGGCAAGCCGGGCCGCCACGTGCTTTCGTATGACGTCGACGATCTCCTGCCCCGCCGCAGGCAGAAGCTTCCACGAGCCGAGATCGTTGATCGCCGAGAACTGAAAGGGCTGGTTGACCACCGCCTCCACGCTATCCGGAAAGGACTTATGCGCCACGCGGTTGATGATCGTGTCCACGACCGCGCCGAGGCCGCCTCTGAACTGCTCCGCCCCATATTTCTTGAAATGCCCGACTTCGCTCTTGGCCACCCGGCACAACGCATCGAAATCCGGCTCCGATACGGCGACGGGAAACAGGGATCCGTGCGGCACCGGATCCTGTCTCGGCTGCACCCAGACCCCTGCCCCGCCGGTATCGTTGGCCGTCAGGTCCTCGGCTTCCGTCGGCTCGCCGTCCGAAGGCAATGTGGCGTTTGCAGCAATGCTCTGGAGGCCGCTCAACGGGAAATTGGCGACATGCGCCCTGATGAACGCGATGGCCTCTTCCAGCGTCCGGTTGAACGCGTTGAGTTCCGCCGCGCGCTGCGCAAGGTTGCCCAGGATATAGATATTCTTCTGTTTGACGACCTCGTCGAACTTGCTCTTGATCACCGCCTGTGCCGAGGGATTGCCGGAGGCGGCGTTGTAGGCCGCTCTCAAGTCGTTGAGCGCCTTCTCGAAATTCCCCAGTTCGTCAGCCATGCGACCTCCCTCCCAGCGAGACGCTAGTTTGCAGCCAATTCCGCGATATGCTTGCGTGCGGCGCCTGCCGCGGCCTCGAGTTCGATGGCGGACCGGGTCAGTCCCGCAATGGACGCGTCGAGGGCCGACGCATCGGCTTTCAGCGCCGCGTTGACCCGCTCCAAGGCCACGATCGTCGCGTCGATGCTGAGAACCCAATCCGACAGAAGCTTGCGGTAGATCGGGATCTTTTTCATATCGGAAGTGATCGAATCCACCTCTTCGGCGGTGAGGATCGGGAAGACATCGCGCGCGCCTTCCCGCAGGGTCAGCAGAATCTGCTGGCATTCGTCGTGGTAATCGAGGGCGAAACGCCGGAAATCGGCGCGCGATTTGTATTTCAGGGCGAATGTCACCAGCTCGCCGGCCGCCGACAGCCGTGCATCGAGAGTGCGAACCGTGCTTGCGGCCGCCTTCGGCATCACCCCGCCGGCCAGGAGCTCTCTGGTTTCCCGCCCGGCCGCGGTCACCGACGTACCCAAACCGAGCAGCCGGGCGGAAAGCGCCTCCGCCGCCTCGCCGCTCGCCAGACCGTACAGCACGTCGTTGTAAGCCTTGACCGTCGTCAGCGACCGGCGGAAGACGGCTGTCGACGGCGGATCGACCGTATCGACATAATAGGATGCCAGATCGGGATCGAAAGCGAGTGCCTGGGGCGGATAGGTCTTGAGATAAAGCGAGCGCTCCTTCTGGGCAAGAAGGTCCAGGACGGCATTGCCGGTCTCGTAACTCTTGTCGAACGCGCTTCGATAGGCGTCGAATTCCGCCAGGCCGCGATAGGTGGTGCAGGCCGACAGTCCCAATATCGGCAGCAACAGAACAACGGCAGCCACCCTCGCCTGTAGTATAACGCGAGCGCATTCCGCGACGTACGCCGACCAGCAAGTTCTCGTAAACAAACGCGACACGCCCCCGCCTCACGCCTACTTTGATAGCGGTAACATATTTTAAACACATTTGCTATCGCATAAGATGAAAAAAACAATTCGTGATTGACCCATAGGTAAGCCAACTTCAACTATACGCAATTTTTTCGGCCGAACCGATCCGTTTCCCTTTTGTACTTGTTTTGTGGCCTTGCCCCCTTTCATTTTGCACTGACTCCCTCCATATTCGGGCCATGGCCAGATCACCGAAAAAATCCCCCGCCTCAAACCCCGGGTTCGAGGAAGCTCCGCAATCGTCCTTCGAAGGCGCTCCCCTGTCAGGCTCCGTCGCCGACTGGGTGAAGCAGCTCGAAGCGGAGGCGGAAATATCCTCCGTCGAGACGCAGCGCGAGATCGCCTCGAAGGCGGGAAAACACCGCAAGCGGGTGGAGATCGAGGCTTCCAAGACCTCCGGCAAGGCCGACAAGAACGCCATCGCCTCGAAGACGGCGCGCGGCGTCTCCATGGGCGGTTCGACGGACCCGAAGACGCGCGCCCGCGCCGGCCTCAATCCGGTCGCCGGCCTCGACGTCTCGCTGGAAGACGCCCAGACCCTGGCCCCGGGCGCCGTCACCGCCACGGTCGATGCGCTGGCAAAACTGATCGAGAGCGGCAACCCGCTGTTCAAGGACGGCAAGCTGTGGACCCCGCACCGGCCGGAACGCCCGCAGAAATCCGAGGGCGGCATCGCCATCGAGATGGTCACCGACTACAAGCCCTCCGGCGACCAGCCGACCGCCATTTCCGACCTCGTCGAGGGCATCAATTCCGGCGACCGTTCCCAGGTCCTGCTCGGCGTCACCGGCTCCGGCAAGACCTTCACCATGGCCAAGGTGATCGAGGCGACGCAGCGCCCGGCCGTCATCCTGGCGCCCAACAAGACGCTCGCCGCGCAGCTCTATTCGGAGTTCAAGAACTTCTTCCCGAACAACGCGGTCGAATATTTCGTCTCCTATTACGACTATTACCAGCCGGAAGCCTACGTGCCGCGTTCCGACACCTATATCGAGAAGGAATCGTCGATCAACGAGCAGATCGACCGGATGCGCCACGCCGCCACCCGCGCCATCCTGGAGCGCGACGACTGCATCATCGTCGCCTCGGTCTCCTGCATCTACGGTATCGGTTCGGTCGAGACCTATACCGCCATGACCTTCCAGATGACGGTCGGCGACCGGCTCGACCAGCGCCAGCTCTTGGCCGACCTCGTCGCCCAGCAATACAAGCGCCAGGACATCAATTTCGTGCGCGGCTCTTTTCGCGTCCGCGGTGATACCATCGAGATATTTCCCGCCCACCTGGAGGATGCCGCCTGGCGCATCTCCATGTTCGGCGACGAGATCGACGCGATCACCGAGTTCGACCCGCTGACCGGCCAGAAGACCGGCGACCTGAAATCGGTCAAGATCTACGCCAATTCGCACTACGTGACGCCGCGCCCCACCCTCAACGCCGCCATCAAGGCGATCAAGGAGGAGCTGAAGTTCCGCCTCGACGAGCTCGAAAAGGCAGGCCGCCTGCTGGAAGCGCAGCGCCTGGAGCAGCGCACCCGCTACGACCTCGAAATGATGGAAGCGACCGGCTCCTGCGCCGGCATCGAGAACTATTCACGCTATCTCACCGGCCGCCGCCCCGGCGAGCCGCCGCCGACGCTGTTCGAATACATCCCGGACAACGCGCTGATCTTCATCGACGAAAGCCACGTCACCGTGCCGCAGATCGGCGGCATGTATCGCGGCGACTTCCGCCGCAAGGCGACGCTCGCCGAATACGGCTTCCGCCTGCCCTCGTGCATGGACAACCGTCCGCTGCGCTTCGAGGAATGGGACGCGATGCGGCCGCAGACCGTCTCGGTCTCCGCCACGCCCGGCAACTGGGAAATGGAACAGTCCGGCGGCGTCTTCGCCGAACAGGTCATCCGCCCGACCGGCCTCATCGACCCGCCCGTCGAGGTCCGCTCGGCCCGTTCCCAGGTGGACGACGTGCTCGGCGAGATCCGCGAGACCGCCGCCAAGGGTTATCGCACGCTGTGCACAGTCTTGACGAAGCGCATGGCGGAGGACCTCACCGAATACCTGCACGAACAGGGTGTTCGCGTGCGGTACATGCATAGCGATATCGACACGCTGGAGCGCATCGAGATCATCCGCGACCTCCGCCTCGGCGCCTTCGACTGCCTCGTCGGCATCAACCTGCTGCGCGAGGGCCTCGACATTCCCGAATGCGGCTTCGTCGCCATCCTCGACGCCGACAAGGAAGGCTTCCTGCGCTCCGAAACCTCGCTCATCCAGACGATCGGCCGCGCCGCCCGCAACGTCGACGGCAAGGTCATCCTCTATGCCGACAACGTCACCGGCTCGATGCAGCGCGCCATGGACGAGACCGCCCGCCGCCGCGAAAAGCAGATGGAATACAACATCGCCAACGGCATCACGCCGGAATCGGTGAAAGCGAAGATTTCCGACATCCTCGACTCGGTCTACGAGCGCGACCACGTCCGCGCCGACATTTCCGGCGTCTCCGGCAAGGGTTTCGCAGACGGCGGCCACCTCGTCGGCAACAACCTGCAGGCCCATCTCAACGCGCTGGAAAAATCGATGCGCGACGCCGCCGCCGACCTCGACTTCGAAAAGGCCGCGCGTCTCCGCGACGAGATCAAGCGCCTCAAGGCCGCCGAGCTCGCCGTCATGGACGACCCTATGGCGAAAGAGGAGGCCCGCGACCAGGAAAGGCGGACGAAAGGCGGGAAACCGGCGCGTCCAGCGATCTCCCCACCTGTGGGGGAGATGGGCGGCAGCCCAGAGGGGGGCGATCTTGCTCCCAGCTCCTACTTCTCCAAACCCTCCCTCGACGACATGGGGCCGGGCACCGACACGGCGACGCCGCTCTTCCGCAAGCCGCAGCTCGACGAAATGGGCCGCGACATCGCCGAACCCGCAAAGGGCGGCCTCTTCCGTAAGAACACACTCGACGAAATGACCGTCGGCCGCACGGAAAAACCGGTCACGGGGAAGCTGCCGCCAAAGCCGGCCGATCACGGCAGGGCAGAGGCGGATAATGCCGATAACGACGCTCGCCCCATCGCCCGCGGCAAGATCGGTGCCGGCTCCTACGAGGACGCCGGCGAGCAGAAGCGCAAGGGGCGGACGAAGGGCAAGACCGGCCGGCCGGGGCAATAGCACTTTTGCGTGAGCACTTTACCAAGTGGATCGACTTGCTGGTGTTAACAGCTCCCGCCCGTCCATTTCCCATCTCAGGCCGCCATCCATTAAACCTCCCTCAACCTCCTCATGGCATGGCATATCGGCCACGCAACAGAAGGAGAGACGTATGGCGCTGATCGGCTTCAAGAACACTCACAATCAGCCCGTCTACGTCAATCCTGCGCAGGTGGCCTATGTCACGACCTTCGAAGAGGGGGTGACGATCATCACGCTCGCCGTCGCAGACACGGACGGCAAGCCGATCGTGCTTTATGTCCGCGGCCATGCCGATGCCGTCCAGCAGAAGCTGAACGCGGCCACCTAGCGCCCGGAGCGCCGGAGGCGGCAACCTTCACCATTTTCGATCCCATACCGGCCGGCACTGCCGCTCCGCCGCACGCGGGGCGGGGATGATTTGGCGTTGCCGCATCAATCCCGCCAATGACTTGGCGCGGATCGCATCGCTCTTTTTCCCCGTCCCTCAAACCCATGCCTACAATCTCCCCGTCCCGCATCGGATACACCGGAAGGCGTTCCGGCGAGGCGGGGCCGGCGCGGGTCGTGAGGGAAGGACGCAGAACCTCATGCTCCGGGTCCGCGGAAAATG